>OGIX01000007.1_pt1 | contig 234888 bp, 251 predicted proteins | sample 1571901 | NCBI WGS metagenome assembly OGIX01 (sample SAMEA2582102, study PRJEB24529) | metagenome | biome: Human gut stool | place: China | collected 2011
ACAACAACTGATAAATAAAATATTTTAAGTAAAGTGTAACAGATGTAACAGATTATTTTTCAAGTTCACAAAATCTTCACAATTTTTGAAATACGTAAAATTTTTTATTTATGTTATTTCGTTGTGATTTAAAATTATATTCAACGATTAACTAGAATCATTTGTGTTTGATTTGATCTATTACCGATCACGTTAATCTATTAATTTTTTCTATCAATATTATTTATTGACAAAATTTTTATCCGATTTTATTAACTTCCTTATCATATAATTCCTTTAATACATCTTTCCTACCATCTTTGTAACCACGATCGTATTCTTCATGTTCGTCTGGATAAGAACCATTTTTCCAGTCAGTTACTAAATCTGGAATATTTGTACCTAGAAATTTAGCTATCTCTTCTAATTTCTGAATAGATGTGTTTGCATCCGAATTGTAAATAATTTTCTGATGTCCAACTTCTTTATATAAAGATTCTTTGGTTAGTTTCTCTTTGTTTAGAATGTAGTTAATATTTTCATGAACCACTTGAGTTATTGGTCTTGATTTGTACATTAATACCACTCCTTATAAACTTCTAATTGTATTGATTAATTGTTCTTGCTTACCTTTCCATTGACGCTTGGTTTTCCGATAATCAAAATGACCGTGATGTTTGTGGAGTTTTCCAGTTTCTTTTAACCCTAATTCACGCTTACGAATCGTCCACGTTAAACCAGTTTTGACATCTCGAACGGCTGCAGTATTTTCATAAATAGCTAATACTTCGACTTCTCTATGTTTGTAACCAAAAGGATCTTCAACGTTAAAAAATACCTTACCTTTATATTTGTAAAAATCAGTTTTGTTTATCATATTCATACCTTCTCAATTTTAAGTTTGTATACTTTGTTAATTTTGATGAACTCGATTTTTAGATTTAATTAGTTTCATCATCAAACTTACTTCGATCTGCAATAACATTATTTTGATAAAACAAGGTGCCTTCAGAACTTGTTAATTTGCAGTATTCATACCGTCTACCCCATATTTTGTTATATGGCACTTCTTCGTTATTTTCATCAAAATATTTAATCGTATGGATCCATTGCCCTCTCCAACATTTAAAATGAACTTTCAAACCGTCCTTAAATAATATTTCGCCTTCTGTATCAAAATTCATACTTACACCACCCAACTTAAAACCATTAGCATTGTCATACAAACAATTATTGTGATAGTGACGTAACCTACACTTGCTATTAGTTCTAAAAGCCTAACTTTATCTTCATACTCAATCAAATACACAAAGTAGCTTGAAATCATAAACGTTATTCCCAGTATAATCATTCCATTAATAATTAATTCTTTCATTATCTTTCACCCTCAAAAATTATCATCATGAATGTTCGCTATCACAGACACTTTAACTTGTGTTTCTGCTTCTATATGATTTTTAGCTCTGACAATCATGTTGTGTAATTTGTCGTTAATAAAATATTCAACTAAATATAATTTCATCTAATCAATCCTTTCTTTCTCTTATATTTCTAGCTAGCTAAAGCCTTGCCACGCTCTCAAAAACGTGTGACCGACTCAAATCTTGCGGATACAAGGTGGATAGTTACAGACTGTACGAAGAACATGTTACGGAGGTTTTTCTCCTCTCAATTTATTTGTCTGTAACTTGTGTATTTAAAAGATTAAGTAAGTTTTATAAACCCTAATTTTTGGCAATAAATTTGCTTAGTTGCTACGGTATAAAATAATGGGAAAGAGAAATTCACCTACCTTTTCTAATAAATTTTGTGTTTTGTAGCTCCCTTGCATCTTTACTGCCTATGACTTAACGTCCTTTTACAAACGCTAAGCCTATACTATTTATGTCGTTATTTGTCCTTGTATTTCTTTTGCTTTCTTTTTTAAATTCATATTTTCATCTCAATTTTAGGAACATATCCAATAAAATTAGAATCATCTATTCTAAATTTTGCTTTATATTTTTTATTTTTATCTTCATCAAAATAATATATTTGAAGCCATTTACCACTCTCATTAAAAACTGAAACTCGCTCAAATTTAATTTTCTTACCTTTTAAAAATACTATTACACTTATCGTGTATAACGAACTAAGGCTTGAGTTTTTCATTGCTTTACGCTTCTTGCTAATTACTAATTCATCTATTTTCTTACAAATTTTATTAAATACTTTTTCATTAATCTTTATCATTTGACTCAATTCTCCAAATCGTTGCAAATCAATCTAACTCGATTCTGCTTATATGTTTCATAACAATACTTAAAATCTTTCCGATTTCTCTAAAATCTTCAAATTTGAGATAGGCATAGTCTTCAATTTCCCAGTTATCCCTATCGTATCTTGTGATAGTTATAATTTGTTCTTTGTAGTAAATTCTCAGCTTATCTAAAAGTGTTTCATCAAATTTATCGTCATCATCGTAATTACCTTTAAGATCTACGGCATCGATTCTAAGACCTTCAATAGAGCCATAATCATCTGGATATTTTCTATTTAATTCCTTAAACATGCTTAAAAAGTTTTCGTTCATAGTTATACTTTCCTTTCTAACCAATTTTTCTTAAATGCTTTCCTACAATCGCAACAGCTTTAGTGATAATATCTAAGTCTTCGTATCTGACTACAAAAAATCTAATTGAACATTTATAAATGTAATTTGGATAAACAGAAACTGTATTCCCGTTGTAAATAATTTGGATTTCTTCAACGATTTTTTCGTCAAAACCTGGTTCATCTTCATAAACCTTGCCGTTTTCATCAATTGCCAGTATGTACAATCCATGATTTACACGATCATAAATTTTAGGAAATTCATTCTTTAAATCCTTTATCATACTTTTCATATTTTCATTCATCCCAGTGAACCCCCAATAAATCAGCTACTTCTTGATTCTTAGGTAACTCAATTACTTCTGAAAATCCTAAATAATTAGGTGTATCATTTCTGATAAAAAATGCTCTAGTAGCTTTCCTTGATAAGCAATCACATTGAGTTATTGAACCATTCATTCCACGAATAGACATGTTAAAAATCAAAAATGGAATTGCTCTATTTGATAATTCTTCTGCTTGATACCAATATGCTCTTGGATCATAGGTAAAGGTTGGAGATGTTAAGAACTTAATTAGTGGATTATCAGTTTCTGGGCGCTTGTATAATGGATTCTTTAATCTATCATTCCACCATTTAGCAATTAGCATTGAACCAGTACCTGCTGCCGGTTCGTAATAAGTACTCTTATCTTTCCCAACTAATTGAGCAACTAGATTAGATACTGAACTAGGTGTAAAATCTTGTTTCTTTGATTTTCTTTCAGCCTGTTCATCGCCAAAATATTCTTGAAACCATTCATAACTCATATCAGTTTCAATTTCTAAAAATTTCTCAAACGTTTCTTCACGCTTTTTAGGATCTAACATTAAATCCATCATTTTTGTTGGAGCTTTAAAAGCGTCATCTATTTCTAAAATCTTATTAACTGTTTTTACGTCAAATTTCATTCTTATTAATACCCCCTGTACATTCCATTAGCACGTCTACATGGTACACATATCAAATCGTTAGGATAAACAATTGAATCAACTTGATATGTTTTAATCTCTCCACATATATGTTTAACTGTCATTTGTTGCTTATTATCATCAATATTTATTAGTTTCCATTCTGGATTTGAACTAAGTGCTTTTAATGCTTTTACCCTATCGTTATCATAGTGACTTGGTAATCCATATCTACATTTACATTTAGGTCTAGTGATTAAAAGAATTAAATTACCTTGAGTAACATACCTTTCTTTACCACATCTCCTACATTTAATTTTGATTTCATCTTCAAAAGTTTTACCTTCGTCAAGAATTTCCCAGTATTGAGAATTTTCTTTTAATACTTTTAAATTCAAGGCTTTGATTTTACGTTTCTTACATGCAAAACATACTGGTTCTTTTTCACTTAGTATCTTTTCCATTGTTTTGTATCCTCTGCTTAACGTGTAATCTCCACATTTATGTTTAATCTTTACGAATCTTCTGTCGTGATAACAGATTTCCCAATCTGGATATTTCTTGATTAACTCTTTTGTTTTAGCTAGCATGTTGTCATATTTAGCATTCCTAGCACATACCTTACATACATCGCTAAAACCATCTCTTGTAATATTAGATAAAATCAGTTCTCTTTGATGACCACATTTTTTACAAGTTATTCTGATTACGCTAGATAAGCCTTTGTGATCTTTGAAAGTAAAATCAAACTCTGGATGTTTCTTTCTAATTAATTCAAGTCGTTCTACAGCATGAACTTTCAACTTTTCAATTCTTTCTTTAACTTGCAAATCCAAATAATAAGGAACATTACCTTGAATTGGTTCTCTAAATCCTGTCATATTTTAGAAACACTCCTTACGATTTCTTGATTATCTCTAACCTTTTCTGTTTCTAATCTATGAATATAAACTTCTCTAGTTACCGTATCGTCAACGTGTCCTAATCTTTCAGCAACAGCTCTACTATCAATACCTTGGCTAACTAGATATGTAGCATGTTCGTGCCTTAAACCATGAACAGACATAACTGGAACTCCTGCTAGATTACAAGTCCATTCCAGTCTTTTATTAAGTGTTGAATTATACTGGAATCCTTTGATTGAACCAAAAATACTTTCATCTTTATCAGCACCTTTAGCGTTCCTATGAAATAGATATAAAACCATTTCATCTACTGGAATTGTTCTAACTGAATATTTGTTTTTAGTCGTTTTGAATCTTCTTGCAAAATCACGATCTCCACCATGATTTTTATAATCTAAGGTTTTGTTGATAGATATTGTTTTATTTTCAAAATCAATATCTTCTAATGTTATTCCTAAAATTTCAGCGTATCTCAATCCTGTTTTCAGTAAAATCAAAAAGAAATTAGCTGAAGATGAATTTAAATGTTTTAAGGTATCTACTAACTTCTTCATATCATCAAGTTCCATAAACTTGGCTTTTTTCTTTCTAGTGATACCTTTAGGAATTTGAGCGTCATAAGTAACATCTCTGTCCGTTAATCCGTCAACGTTATAAGCACGTTTTAAAGCCCAAGCTAATTGATGATGGAAGTCTACTGTAGTAGCTTTTTCATGAGTCTTACCAAACTCATTTAAAATTTGTTGATAGTCATTTGCGTTCATGTCTTGTAAATACAAGTCGGGACAAATTTTCTTCAAGTGTCTATGTGACAAACAATATTTATCGTATGTTTTATCTGCGACTTGATTAAGCTTATAAGTATCTACCAAATTTATGAAATAATCAGTGAATAATATTTTCTTTCTCCTACCCAACTCAATCACTTCCTAAATTCTTAGTTATCCTTTTTATCTTTTGATTCAGCTCAATTTGTGCTACTCTAGCTTCAAAAATTTCTTTATTTTCTGAACGTAATTTCTTCTTATTTAAAACACTATTTACACCTTTTCTGATACAAGCCAGGTTATTAATATCAAAATTTCTTTTGTTTCCATCTAAGAATGTAACTACATTATCTTTAGGAACTGGACCGTTATATTTTTCCCAAATTAATACATGTTTTAGTTTCCATCTTTTATCTCTAGGACCGTTCATTTTTACTTTAACCATTACATATCCATCAGACGTATATTCACTTCCTAATGGTTTTTCAGTAGTTGATTTTTGACCTTTTTTAAACCATCCTTTCTCAGAACCAGGAAATTTTAAACCTTTCATCCCTTTATTCCAAGGTTTTTGACCTTTTTTAAATTTTCCACTGATACCGTTACGAATGTTGCGTCTATAACATGCCATTTTCATATTATCTAAAGTCCAAGGAAAATCAGGAAATTCTTGTTTAAATAATTCAAATGATTCTATCCAAGGTTTACCAGGAACATTAACTTCCAACCAATTAATTATCTTTGGACTCAATTTTTTTGACATTTTTAACCTCCAATACTTCAGGAGTTTTAACATCTCCAGTCAAATCAGCTCTTAATTTCATAACTCTAAATTGCAAATCAGCACTCTGAATAAGTTTATCTGACACATTACTAATGGCTTTAGCTCGTTTTAATTCTTCGTCTAGATTTAAGCTATCATCATTCAAACGTTCTAATTGTTCAAACAAAACATTATTCAAATCTTCCATTTTATTTCTAACCATATCATCAACTCCATTAACTTTAATTTAATATCGATATTAAGCGGATAACGGGACTCGAACCCGCACTTCCAGAATGGGGAGTCTGGCAGTCTACCTTTTAACGTATACCCGCATAATTACCACTCAAATGTGGTAATATCTGTTAATTACTTCAATCTTTCAAAAAGTGTTTTTGATTCTCTAAGTACATCAGCTTGTAATCTTCTTGCCTCTCTAATTTCATCAACATATCTAGTTGTATTAAATTTGTAATAAGGTAACTTTAGTTGTTCTCTAGCACTTTTGAGTAAAAATATCGCTGCATCAAGTTTTTCTTTATCGTTCATCTTGTAAATAATATGTCCCTTCTATTAGTTCGTATTCTTCAACATCAATTGATTCTGGAAAATAGTTAGATTCTCTACTTCGTCCAATTTGTTCTGCTATTTCATCAGCATGTTTTTTAGTTGAGTAAATTCCGATAATGTTATGAAACAGATCAGTTCTGGTATGCCATATTTCAACATCTGTACTATATCGGGTTCCGGTTACTACGAAAATTTTATTCATCTTCTGCATCTCCTTGTCTTATATTTTTCCCGTAATTCATCTTGATAAATCATAAAATCAAGGTTACGTTTGGTGTAAATTAAACTAAAAATTATACAAATTTCTGCAAAAAACATACCTAATATTTTTAAATCAAAGAAATAAGCTATTTCCAAAAATAAAGTTACTCCGCTTGCAAATGTAGTAATACCAATTAAAACTGATAATAATTTACTTACTATCTTCATCTTCTAGCTCCTTTAAAGTCCAAGATTTTGTGATGATGAAGATATCACGTAGCGGTTCATATTCATCAATAACAACATCTTCTGAATTAGCACTATATTTATAAAGTTTTGCTAATTGAATAGCTGTTGTTTTAAAAGGTGTCATAAATAGTGTTGGACCTTTTCTGATTTTCAAAATATTAATATCTATGAGATTCTTCATTCGCTTTTGATTTTTATCTGATACGATGTAAACTTTACTCATTATCTAATGCCTCCATTACTCCTCTTCCTTTATATAAATTCTGATTACTTTGCCATTAACTCTCGATGATTTGCTCGTTAAGTTAAAATGTGATGTTATTTGACGACTAAAACTAATGTTAGAAACTGAATTTAAACCATTTCTCAAACAATATTCTGTATATAATTTATAGACATCTTTAGTTGGTTGATTTAGATAATCAGTTTCTTCTAAATCGTCAAAGAACCCTAAAATTGGATTATTTTCGTATTCGTATTTTTCTAATTCTCTATCTGCTAACTCTGATTTAGTGAATCCATTATTTTCTAAAATACGATGCAATGCTTCTATTGATTTAACAATTAGATATTTAATTGCATTTTCTTGTCTTAAATCATATTTAATATATGGTTTGTAGTCTGGATCTTTAGGAGAAAATGTAGCATTAAATGGAACAATAACCATTCTGCGATTCAATGCTTTGGTATCTGAACCTTTCCCAAGTCTTGGTATTGAATTGGCAGAAAATAACAATTTTGAGTAATTTTCAAACATAAAAGGATCTAATCCTTTACGTTCAGCCGTAACAGCTTCACCAGTAACTAACTTTTTTAAAATTGATGTATCTTTAATGTAGGAATCAGAAATATCATCGCCAATATTTGCTAATTTTCCAGCCAATTCACTGGTTTTAAATCGTTGATCCAACTCAGACACATCTAAGGATGAGATATTTTTACTACCTAACAGGGTTCGTATCATGTCTAAATACGTTGATTTACCGTTAGCACCTGAACCAGTTAAAATAAAGAATTTACCCAGTTCATTTCTGCGATAGAATGTATATGCAATAATTTCATACAACAAATTAACCAAATCACGTTGATGACACGCTAGTTTATCCATAATCTCATCAACCAAAGAACATTTAGCACTAGGTTCATAATCATAATCAATTTTGTTAGTAATTATGATATTAGGAGTGTATGGTTCTAATCTTTTTTCTTTGATATTATATACACCATTTTTGAATGCTATAAAATTAGCATCTTGTGAACTGTAATTTTTAAGACTTTTAATATCAATGTACGATAGAACTTCTTGACGATTAGAACGCCTAATACTTGGTAGAATTTCAAGCATTTTACTTTCAATAATTTTAGTTCCAGCAACATATACACCGTCATCATAACTATGTAATTGACCGTTGATTTGTTTAATGTTTAGTTCTGAAATCAGATAATCCCCAAACAGATTAGGACTAAATTTACCGTCAACATAAAAGACTTTTTTGTTAAAAGCTTCATCTCTAGTGATAGTTTCTAACTCTTCTACAGGTAATGGATCTTCAAAAATATATTTGTTGATTAACTTGAATGTTTTCTTGATTTCTTCTTTAGACAAGCCTTCACTTTGCAGCGTTAAAATATATGGATAAAGGGTTTCATTTCGTCCATCTCCTGAACGTAAATTATCAATTTTTATCTTTTTAGAATTACGTTTACTTAGTGGACGTAACCAATAAGGTAACTCCCCTAATTCATCTCCAGTTAAAGCTATTTCTCTTTCTTCGCCATTGATTTTCAAAGGTTCAAACGTTGAATTATAACCATATTTAACATCTGCTACTAATCCTATTGGTAATAACAATTTAGTTCCATTACGTTTATTCTTGTTAGTGTTTTTAAAATAGAAGTGAACCCCATGTTCTGTAAATCTTGCGATGCAAGGATAATCTAGGTCATCTAAGATATCTAGTAACTTATCTGAATCTTCGATGCTATCAACATCAAGCATGATAATATCTTCTGCTAAAATCCCACCATAAGAATCAAACTTTTTTACGTTATCCAACGTACGTAATTTTTCATCTGGAACATCTTTGAATTTCTCAATCGCCCCCTTTTCATTGGATTTAACGTATCCACGATACAATTTCAATTAACTCACCCCAAACTGCTTCAATCGTTTTTTGGCCATGTCTATATACCATTGTTTATCTAGGTATTCTGGTGCTTTTACATTTTTTATATTGTCGTTAAAAATAAAACATTTCTCAGGACTGTTAGGAAATTTAGCAGGTCTACCAGTAACACAATGAACCTTTAACAATCCACCATCAGTATCTTTTTTGCTAGCAAATGCTCTAACACATCTTTCGTTTAAAATCTCACCGTTTAACAACAAATACTTATATTTACTGGATAACTTAGCGATCAATTGAAATTGTTCTAAATCATCACAATCATTAATGGTATCTTCTACTGGAATGTTATTGACAAAATAATTAACCAAGGCTGTATTTAAAATTGGTAAATTATTATCCAATGGATTTAGTTTTTTAACATAAGCACCTTTAGTTTTGACGTGTCCATCAGTTCCAATCATGACGTAATTATTAACGTCTTTTTGGTAAACACGTTTAAATTCAGTAAATTCTAAACTCAAATGTGTTCGTTTCTCCCACTCCCAAGCGATATCATCAATTAAATCAAAGTCATCTTCACTTCTTAACTTAACCAAAACACCATCTGTATTTGATTGAGTAATTTCACAATAAGGTTCTAACTTCTCGATCAGATCCGTTAATAGTAGTTGTCCGTAAATACATACTCGATTTGCTTGTCTTGGATCATATAACGGATTATTTTTATCTTTCATCGCTCCATAAGTTGAGTTAATAACGATTTTTAACGGTGCTTGAAGTGGGTTGCCTTCATGCTTATATTTAACTCGTGTATCATAGATTTCTTTGAATTTTCTTGGGTCTTTGATTGAGCGTGATAATAGTCCGTATTGAATCATTAAACTTGGATACAGACTCGTCACGTCCATATTGATAAAATATCCTTCTCCAAAATATTGTGGTTTAGCTCCATGAACTCCACCCCAAGCATAGATATGTGGAACACCTGCAATTTCAGTTTTTAAAGATTTTGAATAATCACGATTTTCTTGATTTTTATAGAAATCTAAAACTTGAGTGTATTTTTCAATTTTTAGAATATCTGGAAAATCTAAATCAAATTCATCATGATAAACTTTCTTTCGTGCTTCTAAAATAATTCCTGCCATTTGAGCTTTACTCTTAGATAAGTAGGATAAATTCATCTTTTTTGTAGGTAATTTACACAATTGAAGTTGAACATTAAAATCACTTTGACGATTTAAAAATACTTCCATTGTTTCTTCAACGTCGTGTCTACAATACTTAATAGTTTCGTCAATTTCTGCTTGGGCCAGCTTACGTTGAATATTGAAATCTACGTCAGATTCTTTAATGTTTGAACCCATAAACCCTTCAAGTGACTTCAAACCACCATCACCACGAATCATCACATCGTAGTTAAACATCTTAATTTGTCTGAATAACCTTGACGCTTTCCAACCAGGTACGCCTTTGTTAATAATCATGTCTGAAATTTCGTAAGGATTAATATCACATAATATTGATTTATGTATCCATTGATCGTAATGATTGTTGTTGTAACCAACCCAAATACAATTTTCATGTTCTTGATGAAACTTCTTTAATTTTTCAGAATCATTAATGATTACTGTTTCGGTTTTAGTTTCAGGATCTTTAATAACGACTAACCAATCGTATTTAAAGACTTCATAGTCATAAAAAATCAACATGTTAAACACCTCATTTAACTTTGACTGTTATTACTAACAGCTTATCGACCTTAACGGAATCGAACCGTTATAAAATCAAACCAGATAGGTCAACCTTTCCTTAGGAGAGTAAATTAATGTAGCATTCCTGGTTTACAGAAAAATGCATTATCCCTAACCCGCCCACCACATAATTAACGATTAATCATCATAAACTTCTTTGATTTCAAACGTTGGATAACCTTTTTTAGATTTTCCATATTTCAAGCGATACTCTAACCCGTCAGAATCAAGATCATCAAAAATCTTATTGATTAATTCTTCATATTGACTGAAAGTTTTAAATTCAACATCATTATCAGTACCTAATGAACGTAAAAATTCATTTACAATGTGAATTTGAAAACCTTTAGTAATTAGTTGATTCATGAAAATTTTAGATCCCTCGAAATCTCCTTCTAAAATGTTGAACCAAACTGTAACCATTGGATCTCCTTTTTTGGAAGATGTACATTCTAATTTCTCAATTTCAACCTCATAGTCTCCAGTTGGTACTTCTCGATATTCTCCACTTCCACCATTTTCTGTTGCTTCTTTAACTTCATCTCTCAATGCTTCGTTATCAAATTCTTTGTCAAATTTAGTCCAATTACTCATGTTTTAAGTTCCTCCTAAAATTAATCTTCTTCGACTTGTCGTGTTCTGCGACGACGTCTTCTTGGTTTTTCTTCCTTAGGTTTTTCTTCAGTATCTTCTGCAGATTTTTCTACATCGGGATCTTCTACAGGTTCTTCACGTTTTTTACGTTTACGTGTCTTTGGTTTTTCTTCCTTAGATTTTTCTTCAGTATCTTCAATTTCTGCTTTTTGAGTTTCTTCTTCGTCAACATCTTCAATTTTTGTTTGTTTGCATTTTTTAGGTTTATTAGTATCAACTAATGATGTATTGTAAACATCAACCAATTCATCATAATTTAAGTTAATTGAATCAACTGATAAGTCACTCAATCTACCACCACCGAATTGAGTCGTGGTAGTTTTAAAACTTAAAATATGTTCGTTATCTTCAACAACTACTCGACAAACTAAATCAACCATACCAGCAATTTTATTTGCTACCTTCTCTTGAATGTTGGGTTTAAAGGTCGTCAACTTAGCACCAGCACGACTTAAAATATCCTTAGTTGAATCTTCGTGAGAAATTAGAACAATGTTTTCATAATCTAAATTAGTTACTCTACGCATAGTTGATAGAAATTCAGTTCTAACTTCGTCCCAAGCCTTGAATGGATCGTCTGATTCATGTTCAATACCTAGTTTGTCATACATATATAAACGACAAGATTCATATAAGTCTTCCACCAAATCAACGACGATTGTCTTAAAATCGTTGTCTTTCTTTTCCAATTCGTCGATGTATTCTTTGAACACTTGCCAAGCAAATTTACGACTTGTTCTTCTACCAGTAGTTGTAACTTCATCTTTAATTGGTACCACTGGAGCGTCTACATAACTTGTGTTTCCATCAGTATTTAGCATTAATGGATCTGGAAATTCATTAGCAAACGTAGTTTTTCCAGTAAATGGAGCGCCATAAATCCATAATTTTCTACGTGTAACTTCTGTTAATATTCTACGTTTATTTTCAGGTAATGTAACCATGTTGTATGTCAATCCTTTCTCAACATAATCTCGATAAGGGCTATATTTCCAAAATGGATCATCTTCATTTAAAGGAAATTCAGTAGCTTCTGACATATGTTTAGCAGCTGTCAACCATTCAATAACCTTATTGGGATTATATTCAACATCTTTAATTTTTATTTGATAATCTTTATTAATTGCTCGTTTTAATCGTTGTCTGAATTGATATTCAGATTCTGTTTTCTTTTGCTTTAATCTAATTTTTGGAATGAAAACATATCTAAGATGTTTTACTTTTCTTCCAGTTTGTTCAAAGTAGTATTTGTACAAATGAAGTTGAGCTGACTTCATATAATTATCGATTGAATTTGAATATTTAAAATCATAAATATCAAACGTTCCATCATCGTTTTTAACCAACATGTCAATGAAACCAATATAATCTTGATTGCTAAGCGTTACTTCATAAAATCCATATTCAGGTAATAAATCCAAAACTTTCTTAGATAACAACTCAAGCTTGATTGCTTCTTCGATGTGTTTGTCATTAATTAATGGATATGACATGTAATACTGTTGAATTGCATTTTGATTTTTTTGAATTAGTTCATGCATCGCAGTCCCTAAAATTAATGGATCAGTTGGTTCAAAATCTGGTAATGTATCTAACTTTTCAAGATACCTGAGTTTATATTCAAGTGGATTTCGCTCAAATGTAGATACTCTGGAATATGAGAGTTGCAAGCTAACATCACCTCAACAATCTTTTTAAAAGTATCAAACCCTTGTGGATATAGGATTAATCCAATACCATTAGTTTGATTAATCAATTTTGTATTTCTAATTTGCAATTCACTAGGTTGTCCTCGAATATCCTTTAATTCGATACTCAAGAAGAAACCGTTAATGTTGCAGATTAAATCAGGAATTCCTCCTGATTGAAATCCACCACCCCAAACTTTGAAGAACCAACCGTTATCTTTAATGGTCTTATCTTGTTTTTTAGTGTTATTCTGGTATATCCCTTGACTCTCTAAGTATTTTTCAACCTTTTTTTCAAATCGTTTTTCTCCAGCCATTACTTCACCTTAATTCGTACATAACCCTTGCGATTAGTTACCTTAGGATAATCATTCAACAACATATCGTATTCTTCAGGTTCTTTTTCTTTAAATGTTTTCAAGTCAACACTTGTTGATTGAGTTGGAGCAACATAAGTAACTTTTACGAAGTCATTATCGATTGATTTAACGTTATATTGTTCCATTTGCTTTACTAATTCATCTTTATATTTCTTCTGTTTGTCTTGAAGTTCCTTAATACTATTCTCTAATAACTTTAGATCCTTGAATAACGCAATGTTGCTTTGTTCAAATCCTGTTAATTCGTTCATTCTTCTATACTCCTTATTTGAATATTCCAATTTTTACCTACACTATGTCCTTTTACTGCTGGAACCTTAATTTCATTAACCATAGAACCTTTACCAGCCTTAATTAATGAATCTACTTTTCTAGTCCATTCTCGTTTTTTCTTAATGTATTCAGTCATAACTGTTAAAATTTCATCTTCAGTCATTTGAAACTCTTCTCCATTAATCAAAATCACTTTTAAAGAGTTCATCAGTATAATCTCTCCTTTCTTTTAAAGCTCGATAAATTCGTTCTTCTACTGACTTTTCAACAATTAAGTTGTAATAGAAACACGATCGTTCCTGTCCAATGCGATGTATTCGTTTCTTAGATTGCTCATACAACTCTGATTGTTGTGGTGGAGTAAAATAAACAATTTTATTAGCTTTTTGTAAATTCAAACCCATTGATCCAGCTTGATACTGAATTAAGGTAATTGAATTGTCCTTAGTTTCATAATTGGTTAGATTTTTAGTCTTACCATTGACAATTGATATTGGACGTATTTTGTTTTTAGCAATTTTGACAATCTCATCTAACTCACGTTCAAAATTGTAAAAAATTATCAATCTATCTTCTGTTGAATCAATCAGATCTGATAATCGATCTAATTTTTCTTTAGAATACATACCTGACAATTGCCTTAATCCTAGGAGATAAGTTAATGCTGTATCCCCTAATAATTCTTGATTATCAAATTCTAAGTACTTATCTTTTAAAAATTTCCGATAATTACTCGATTGTTTAACCTTAATCGGTATGAAATTTTGTTCTGGCAACTCAAAAACATCTTCTGTTTTTATAAATACAGCTCCATGTTCTCTAAGTTTCCTTTTTAACCGCTGCACATTTTTATACGGATGATCTTTATTAACAACTTTAAATTTCTGAATTCCTAAATACATGGTGTCCCAATTTACATAAATCTTGTTGTATTTAGATTTAGTAATATTCCAGCCCAATAAATGAGCTTGACTCCATAAGCGTTCATATTTACCTGATGTTGGAGTACCAGATAATAAAATAATGTTGTCTGGATGCATTTTTAAAATGTATTTAGTACGTTTAGTTTTTTCATTTTGAATCATGGAAGATTCATCTAACATCAATGTAAAATCATGTCTGAAAACTGATTTGAGATCACGTCTGAAAACTAAATCGTAATTAATAATCAAAACGAATGGTCTTAACTTTTCATAACTATTTAATACTTGATTCAATTGTGTTGATTTAGTACCATCAAAAACTTGATACTTATAATACGTTTTGAAGTGATTGATCCACATAGGAATCAATGATTTTTGACAAATTAATAAATTAGCTCGTTTATTCAATTGATGTAACTTCTCAGATCCCACAAACGTTTTACCAAGACCCATATCCAAGTAGTAAGCTACTTTATTCATATCTTTTGTTTCTTCTAAAATATCTTCTTGATGTTTAAATAACTTAATCTTGAGCAAGTCTTACCACACCCTTTCAAATACTCCCAATTACATGATTTTCATCACCAAAACCTGGTAAACGATATGGTGATGCCAACACTTCTAATTCATCATTTGAGAAATATATTGGCTTGAGTGAATTATCATATCCAACTTGAATGTCTGTAATTTGTTCGTTGTACAGCATTACAAATAAGCTCTCAATCATTTTAGTGTTAGTTGCAAATTCAATATTTGGTATGCTATAATAGCTATTGAAATGGTATTTAGCATTATCGAAAACCCCATAAACATCAGGTCTGATGATCATGATGTTTTCTTTAAAGCTAATTTTTGCAATTTTACATTGATGATTTATTGATTGAAACATTTGTTTTATTGGTTTAACTGGTAAGACAAATGTTTCTTTTTTATCTTGATTCTCTTTAAATAACTTCTCAACAAAATCTTGTTTCTTATCGTCTTTGATTTTTTGATCTAAATTACTATGAATCTTGACTAAACAGCCACCGTAACCATACACAAATGAATCTTCTGTAACATACTCAGTCCATTGATTAAATCTTTTATTTAACTTCTTCAATTTGTTTGCATGACTTTTGAAATTCTTAATCCCTATCATCTTTTACATACACCTCATAACTTCCACAAAACGGACAATAATTGACTTCTCCAATACCATTTATTTCAAAAACTCTAGAACAAGCGTTACAAACAAACTTACCGATTACTTCCATCTTCATCACCCCAATTCCAAAAAGTACCATCTTCAATCGCATCAACCATTGGAGCTAACATCAACCCCAGAAAAATTCCTACAATAAGAATTGCTAAATTAATCATTTTATTTCCTCCTCATCTTTGCGTATTTCCGTTAAAGCCACTAACGATAAAGCAAACCAAAATACGAAACCAAAGCCTATATATAAGTGACCCATTCCAAAACTTAGACCACTAAAGAAAATTGCTACTAAAGAACTTAAATTTATAAAACCTTTACCCATACTATTCATTACTTATCACTCCTTACTTTATAAATAAATCTTTTAACCAATTAACTAATACGAAAACTGATACATAAATCAGGCATCCAATCAAAACTACTAATATGGTTCCATTCATACCCTTCCTTTCCAATCAATCCTTCTTTTGTTTTCTTCCATCCACTCGCAAGCAGACTTGGCAAAAATCATTTGTTTCTTACCTTTCCCACCGTGTGGATTTAAGCACCAACCACCTTTATCAAAATCAATCTCATCAGCAAATGGTAAAATCACATAGCGTCTTACCCACTCTGCTGACTTGTTCGAACAACAATGTTTCCTAAATTCATTGATATCCCAAGTTACACCTTCAAGTGATGTTTTAAAAATCTGATTGATAACATCATTTAAGTAATTATGATTAATGTTTACTTGTAATGCTTCCATTTAAATCACCTTCCTTGTAATCAGGAAACACAATATAAGCATGACTATTTAATCTTTCTGTAACGTGTTCTAATACGTATTTTGCTTGATTAATATTGAAATTATATCTATCGAAAGTTTCTAAAATCTCATCTTCACAACCTTTAAATTTCTTAGTATTGATAAACATTTATAATCACCTACTTATTTTGAAACAATCCAAGAATTGCAGAAACCAATGCAACAATTGACAAAAACAAAGCTAAATTATCCATTTAAATCATCCTTTCCAAACTCTGATAAAACGTATTGTACCTTTTAGATTATCTTCTACGGAATCGCCATATCTTTCAGTGACAGCTTCATATAGTTTTTGATAATCTGTTTTCTTTTGATGAATTAATTTTCCTGTTACTAATTCATAACTAGATTTCAAAGATTCTTCTTTTAACTCTTCGTCAGAAGTTAAATTTGCGATCTTATATAATAAGTTTGCTCGTTTCAAATCATCTGTTGATTGATTCAGAACTTGTAGTGATTGATTTCTAATCTGCTCTTCCATTTTGTTGAACGCATCAATGTACTTTAATTTGAATTCGTCTACCTTACGTCCTGTAAATCCCATTGCAATGAATGTAAATCCATCACGATTAAGGTAATACATTTTTCTTTGTTCACCTTTTTTGTCTGTATAAATTCCTTCATAAAACATCCTTTTATAACGAGCTTGATTTTCAGCTGATTCAATTTTTGCTTCAATTGCTTGAATTACATTTTTATGTTGTTTTTCAAAAACTTCTGCTAAAACCAAGCTTGTTGTTACAGCTTGCTTATCGTGCATGATCACCAATTCGTTCATTTCAATTCCTCCTTATTTAATTCTTAAATCTGAAATGATTTTTAAAATGACTCGATTTCCTCTAGGTGTTATCTTTCGCCCAGTTAAAAAGTCGGACATGTCTTGTTTTTTAATACCGTACGCAACAGCTAATGAGGTAACTGAAATGTCATTCTCTTCAAGGTACTCCACAATCTTATCTCTACCTGCCTTTGTTTCTGGCACTTTAATCACTCCTTTCTTAATCCCTACCCACCCTATTAAGTAAGCTATTAAGTAAGTTTTAAATAGAACATTTTTATAAAAAATATTGACTACTGACCCACAATAATGTACTATTAAAGCGTAGTTAATAAGCACAACAAATAAGACTCATAATCAATCTTGGCGGAAATAATTATGTTCATATCGTTGCTTATTAACTGACAACTTAACTTACAAGAAATAGTATATCCCATAATAATGTGATAGTCAACAAAATTATCCAATTATTTTATACTTTTTTCTTGTCTAGCTTTTTTGGAAAGGACGATATTGCTATTATGACAATACTTGAACGTATCCAGGAGCTTGCAAAGAAAAGAGATATTACTCTAAAAGAATTATCCTTAGAACTTGGTTTTAGCAAAAACTACCTATATTCTCTAAAAACGCAAGCTCCTTCTGCTGATAAACTATCAAAAATAGCTGATTATTTTGGAGTATCTACGGATTACTTGCTTGGCAGGTCTAGCGATAAATACGACTTATCACCACAAGAAAAAATAGATATAGGCATTGAAGCTGAAAAAATGATGAAAGGACTGAATGACGAAGGTTCTGTAAATTTTTATGGAGAACCCATGAGTGAAGAAGATAAAGAAGCTACTTTATCAGCTCTAAATTTATTAATGACTATTAACAGAAAGAAAGCTAAGAAAAAGAAAGATATGAATTAGGCGGTGATTATGTGACATTAAAAGATGACGTCAATTCATTAGTTGAACTTTATGGAACTTGTGACCCAGAAACTATACTAAGAGAGTTAGGTGTATCTGTTTGCAATACAGACTTACTACCGCCTAGCACTTTGGCGATGAAAGTCACAAGCGATGAAGAAACAACAATAGGTATTTTAGACAACCTATCTGAGCACACAAGAAAATTTGTTTTAGCTCACGAACTAGGGCATGTTGTAGAACACGCTAATAATTCTACTACTTTTTATAGGGCTTTTATGTCTGGGTACGATATACCTAAGATTGAAGCAGAAGCTAATAGATTTGCTTTCTATTTGCTATTGAGTGGTTTAGAACTAAATGAGTCGTTTAATAAATATGATTTTGTTAGATCCTATGGTTTGCCAGAAGAATTAGCCAGGTTTGTGAATATTTAAAAACGATACATAAAAATAAAGGAGTTATCATTATGATTTTACCGTTAAGAATACTAATGTTTTTACTTATGTTAGCCATTGCCTATTTCATATTTAGATGGAATAACAATAACTTTAAAAAGAAACGTTGGTATGCATTAGCTATTATATTTGCTTTAGCTAGTTTTGGAGCATTAGGAGATACTCCAGAATCTAGACATCAAGAAGCAGTTGAAAGTAGCAAAGCAGAAAGTTCTTCAATTAAAGAATCAGAACGTAAAGAGAGCATTTCTATCGAAGAAGATGCAAAATCTTCAAGTTTATCAGAGAAAAAAGCTAGTTCTATTAAAACTAAGCAATCATCTGCTAAATCATCTGAAAGCAGCTCTAAGAAAATCCCAAGAGAATATGTTTCTGCTTTGATTAAAGGACAAGGATATGCTGATAGAATGTACATGTCTAAAAAAGCTATTTACGATCAACTCACATCAGATTACGGTGAAAAATTTTCTCCTGAAGCTGCCACTTATGCTATTAACAATATTAAAGCTAATTGGAATAAAAATGCATTGCAAAAAGCTAAAGATTATCAAGAAGAACAAAACATGTCACCGGATGCAATCTACGATCAATTAACTTCTGATTCTGGCGAACAATTTACTCCAGAAGAAGCTAATTATGCAGTTCAGCACCTTGATAAATAAAATTCAAAGGAGTAATTAAAATGACAAGAATGTGTTTAATAGATAATGAAAAAATAGGAATGATGACGAATTCATTTAAAACTAAGGACGGTAATGTTTTATGTGTAAAACACGCTGAAGCACTTGGACTAACTCCTAAAGATGTTTCAGAGTCATCAACATCAGATATTCAAAATAGTTTCAATGATTTAATGAGTGCCATGAGAAAGTTCAATATAACAGATATCAATCAGTTATCTAAGAATGAACGTAAATCTTTAGCTTATTTAGCTAAAAGAAATCTAAACAAGTTATCTCCAGATATCTATAAACAAGTTGAAGATATTACAACTCAAATAGCAGGTAATAGATTAATGCTATTAGGTTTAGGGTTACAAGGATCTACTCAATCTCTAACCCCTTCTTATTTGGCAGCTATTCTAGAACAAAATTGGATTTTAATCAGACAAAATGAACAAATCATTGAGTTATTAAAAAATAATAATCATTAACATATTAACAAAAAGTCGTACACTTAACTCATGTACGACTTATTTAATATACTGATAACCATATAATTATTTTAAGAATATTGTTTTTACAAAATAAGCTATAACAGGTAAAACAATACCACTAGTTAATAAAGTGAATTCCAGGAAAGAATTCTTCAATGTAACTTTAAAAGAAATTGAAAAAGAAGTTTTAGATAACTTTGATGCGACGGTTGAATTTACTGAGTACGCTAAAGCTGAAGAATATAGGTGTAGCTTAGAATTGAGTGAAGAATAATCTCAGTTATCAATTTTGAACATTCTTTTATAATTGTTCATGTTTTAACAGAACCTGTATTCTACTTAAGGAGGAACTATTATGACACCGGAAAATTATTTTAATTTATGTAACTTACTTATCAAAACTATCAATGATTTTTATATAAGAGATAGAGACACCCTTCTTTTAAAAATAAAAAATAATGACTTAATAGTAACTTTATCAAAAGAAATTTCACCTCTAATGTTAGAGCAACAAATTGATAATATACTTATGGATATGATTAATATCGGTTTAATTAATGGTAGCGCTACCTCGACAAAGATGGGACCGATTTTTACATTTCGAGGCCTAACTTCTAAAGGTATGGAATATATTAGCTCTATCAATTCGAATACAATTAAAAATAAAATGAAAAAAGCAATACATGATGAAGGATTACCAATAACAATACCTTCTTTACTAAAAGTATTAGGAAAAACAATTTGTTAATCCTTTTATACAATGAAATTTAAAGATCATAATCTCGCCAGAATTGACGGCTTTAAAACCAAGAAAGGAGAACCAGATAAAAATAAACCTACTCATATTTTCAGTGGTAATAGAGCTGTACGAATTCCAGAACGAGGAAAAGGACCAGCTCCTGCTCCTAAACCTGTTAAGAAAGATAGCTAGTACCTAAGAATATATATTTTGATTTTCTTTTCAAAGTCTACCAAAATTCTAGAATCTTTGTGCTTTGATGTTTCTTCTACTACTTGCTCAAAACTATATTGATTTTCTGGGGCATCTAAAGGGATTAATGCTAAATCAAAGTAATTATTATCTCCAGATTGTTGATAATCAAGATATCCACACGTTATAAGATTATTATCAAAGTCAAAAACAAATAATGTTTGTATCTTATTTGTATTAAATATGTAATCCCTAGTTTCTCTATTTTCTGCATAACTTTGTCCGAAAATACGTCTAATTATGTTAATTACATAATCTATACCTTTAGCTAACGGTGCAATAATCAAGATCGTACCCACAACATCAAACAATAATACAAGCACAATTGATAAGGCTATTTCATAATTTAGTACAGTCGTTAGGATCCAGTACAAGCTGATATTAATACCTGTAAATATCATTATTTTTTGTTTCTTATCGATTTCTTTATTCGGTCTATCAACTACTACATTAAGTTTCTCAAGGATATTGTAGTTGATATACCCAAAGCAACCAGATGTAATTAAAATCGTTATAATCGAGTATATTAGTTTGTATAATTCATTATTCATTGTCATCACCCAAATTTATTATAGCATACTCAATATGTGGTATAATTGAATTAAGGAAATAACGGTAAGACCGTTAGCTAATAGAGACCCAAAAATCAATATTGGTTATTTTAGAACAGCTGATTCTGTGTATCGTCAGTTGTTCTTTTTTATTACATTGAATTTAACTTGGAAAATAAGCTATCCCAGTTATATCAAGATTTATAGTTGTTGTCAGTTTAATTTGGAAAATAAAAACACCTATCCAAGTCTGTACACTAAATGGATAGGTGCTATCAAGACAGTCATTAATGCTGCAAAAATATTATACCACCCTACTATAAACTTTTTAAAGTGTAACGAGTTGTAACAGATTGTAACAGATTGAGCCAACTATCTGTTACACCCTTTAGCCTTACTCCCCCAAGGGTTTCAGAGAAAGTGTAACAGATGTAACGACTTTTAGACCCCCTATATTATATATTTTTTTATTATATATAATAGTATTAATTATATAGTAATATTAAATATTTAAACTATTCCATTTCTATTTTAAAAAAATATATAAGAAATAGGGTTTTATCTGTTACATCTGTTACAAAGCCTTGATTATCGTTGATATATAAGCATTAATAAGGTGTAACTAGAATTTTTATAAATAACTCTAAAAAGTATCTACAAACCCTATTATATCAACGTTTATAAGGTGTAACAGATTAAAACACCCTATCTGTTACAATCTGTTACACTTTCATATTTTTACAACAACTTTTGATTTTTCTTTGGTTTTCTGTTGACTTTATATAGTATATATACTATAATATTAAATATAGACAGGAGGTGAAATTGTTTGGCAAAGAAAAATAAAAAGAAGAATCTTGAAACTTCTGAAAAAATTGCTAGATATACAATGCTAGGTGCTTGGGCCGTACCTGCAGCCGAACTCATAAAAGCAATTAAAGAAATTATCAAAATTCTTCTAAAATAAAATAATTGAGGTAAGACAATATAAGCCTTGCCTCTTTGCCATACATTATAACATGACTAAAAAAGAAAAGAAATATTATGCTTGGGCTTGTGTAGCTATTATATTAGGTATAATAATAAAATTAATAAGGTGGTATTTTTTAAATGGTTGAAAGTTTATCTCAGAAAAAAGCAAGTAAAAAATGGAATGAAAAAAATAGAGAACATCGTTCCTATTTAACATCTAGAAGTAGTGCCAGAAGTTTTATTAGAAATAAAGCTACTCTAGATGATTTGATAGAATTAGAACAATTAATTAATGATCGTCGTAAACAGTTAGACTCTTAAATTTAGGGAGTGATTATTGTGGCTAGCATATTTAAAAAAGGTAAAGGATACATGGTTAGAGTATCTTGGTATGATGAAGATGGAAAACGTAAATATAAAAATAAGACTGGTTTTAAAACTAAGCGTGAGGCACAAATTTATGCTAATGAATTAGAGAATCTAAAGGCACGTAATTTTATTTCTCAAAATTCAAAAACCCCCTTTCCAGAATACTTCTGGTCTTGGTTTGAAACTTATAAAGAATCTTCAGTTTCAGAACGTACCAAATTAACATATAAAAATGCTTTTAACGTGCTTAAAAAATACTTGAGTGGTATCCCTATTGAAGAAATGGATAGACGCTTATATCGTAAATTTATAGCTGAATTTGGTAAGAATCATGCTAAGTCTACCGTTTCAAAATTTAACTCTTTATATCATGCTTGTGTTAAGGATGCAATGTACGACGGCGATGTAACAAAAGATTTTATAGCAGGAACAGATATTGTATACAATCGAAAGAAAACTAGAAAAATTGACTATCTAAACATTGAAGAAACTAAAAAATTAACTAATTATTTAACTGATACACTCAATCACAACTTTACAGCTAAATATATGATTTTACTTGCTATTGCTACTGGAGCTAGATTAGGTGAAATTCAAGCTTTAACATGGAAAGACATTAACTTCAATTTTTACACGATAGACATCAATAAATCTTGGAATGAGACAACTAAAAAATTCCAACCAACTAAGAATGAATCTTCTAAGCGAATAATTAGAGTTGATGAAACGACATTACACTTCATGCAAGATTTAAAACAAAATAATCATGATATGGTATTCATTAATCAATATAATACGATACCGACATCTTCAGCAGTAAATAAAACTTTGAGAACGTGTTTAAAAGAACTGGGAATCGATAAACCTAGTTTTCACTTTCATTCAATTAGACACACTCATGTTGCTTACCTTTTATCAAAAAATATTGACTTATATATTATATCTAAACGTTTAGGACATTCAGATATTTCTACAACATCTAGAGTATACTCTTACCTAATTGATGAATATAAAAATCGTGCTGATAATCAAATATCTAAATTTATCTCAAATTTATATGATAATTCTGATGAACTTTACCCTGATGATAAGAAAAATTATCTTTAAAATATGAGTGATTTAGTTAATAATAAATGATATATTGCGTGCAATTAAAGTGCACCAAAAGTGCACCAAAGAATTTAAAACATACTAAAACATATTAAAACTCAGAAACAAAAAATCACCTATAAACGTTATTATATCAACGTTTATAGGTGATTTTAAAATTATTTAAACTATAACATATTGTTTATAAAAAGGAGAGTACAGGATTTGAACCTGCGCACCAATATAAATCGGCTCGCCGGATTTCGAGTCCGGTGCATTACCACTCTGCCAACTCTCCATAACAGAGTTAGTATAACAAAAAATAGTTATATAAGCAATACTTACCCGATTATTCAGTGTTATAAGTAATGATATAAATATTTAAAAATAATTTATTCCATAAAATCATAAGGTGTTATATCATCCATACCTATCATTGCATCAACTTTGTTATTAACAATAATATCCATGGTCAATATACCATCATTATAAATGAACGGTTCATCCTGTTCTTCAACAATGAGATCTTGTTCTTTGTTATTATTAACAGCAACTTCTTCATTATCAGTTTTTTCTACTGGTTTTTCTTCTACTCCGAATTCCATTCTTATACGTTTCAATAATCCAGTTTTTCTATTGAGAGAGATAATCTCTGCACTTTGTCTAAATGAAGAAACATTCCCTAAAAGAACTAATTTTTGCTTAGCTCTAGTTATTCCTGTATATAACAAATTTCTAGCAAACATTCTTTGATATTGTGGTAACATTGCCAACACTACAATTGGAAACTCACTACCTTGGGATTTATGGATGGACATACAATAAGCCAACGTCAAATTAATCCAATCCTTTTTATCAAAAGTTACCTCATTTCCATCGAAATCTGCTATTATCTGTTCACCCTTTTTATCTTTTTTAGTTCTAGGTATATTTATTCCCACAATCTTCCCAATATCACCATTAAAGACATTATTTTCAGGATCATTCACTAAATGAAGAACTCTATCCCCAATTCTAAATATTTGCTCATTGAAAGTAACTTCTTTTTGTCGAGGTTTAGCTGGATTCAATAATTCTTGTAAAATAGTATTTAACCTATTAATTCCTGCATTACCACGATACATTGGAGCTAATACTTGAATATCATCTTTACTATTTCCCTTATTCAAAGCAGCTTTTATCACTTGCTCAACAGCAGAAGTTAATTGCCCAGCTTCACATGGAATAAATGCTCTGTCAGATTGTGCTTTAGTAAAGTCTGCTGGTAGCTCTCCATTCTTTATTGAATGTGCCAAATTAATTATCGAGGAACCTTTACCTTGTCTATAGATTTTCGTTAATTCTTTTTTAGGTAAGGTATCACTAACTAATAAATCAGAAAATACTTGCCCTGGTTGTACTGATGGGAGCTGATTTCTATCTCCCACAAAAATAACTTGCATATGACTAGGAATACTATTTAACAATAAATCCATGATAAGTGTATCTACCATAGATGTTTCATCGACAATTAACAATGCACCTTCAAGTTCTTGAATATCTTCAGGTAACTTATCATCATGTGCATTTATTCCTAACATTCTATGAATTGTAGAAGCTGGTAATCCCGTCGATTCTGCCATTCTTTTAGCAGCTCGTCCCGTTGGTGCAGCTAACAATATTGGAAATGGATTATCTTTATCATACTTACCAATATCTAAATCTATGTCGTTTAATAAGGCATATACTGCAACAATCCCATTAATAATTGTTGTCTTACCAGTACCTGGACCACCTGTTAACAGAAAAACTGGCGATTTAATTGCATCTTTTATCGCCCTTTTTTGTTCACTATCATAATCTATTTCCAATTGATCCTCAGCTTTTATTAAGAGTTTATCTAATAATGCATCATTATTTGGTAAATCACTGTTACCCGATTTCAATAGTCGATATAAATTCTCTGCTATATTCCACTCGGCATTGAAAAAGGTTCTACTGTACACTTTATTATCATCAGACTTAATTTTATCTTCTTCAGCAAGCTTAATTAACTGATCTGCAACTAATTGTGGGTCGATTGCTTCATTGCGATTACTTTCAAGAAGTTTTAATGTTTCAGTTACTAAAGGTTTTAACTCAACATAAGTATTTCCTGTAGCATAAGTCAAATCATATAATGATTGAAAAATAGCTCCTCGAATTCTACCAGGGGAATCACTAGCAAAACCAAATTGCTGTGCTATTTGATCTGCTTTAGTAAAGCTAATTCCGTCAATATCTACGGATAACCTGTATGGATCTTCATGGATTATTTCCAAGGTACTATTTGTATAATTATTATAAATCCTTCCAGCCATCGTACTAGTAAAACCTAGACTATTAAGTTCAATTATGATTTTATCAATTCCATAATTTTCCTTTAAAACTTTTTTTATACTGTCCTTTTGCTTTTCAGATAATCCAAGTTCTTCCAATTTATCCATATCATTGTTTAAAACGTCAATAGCATCTACACCTAATTTTTTTACTATTTTTTCAGCAGTCTTCTTACCTATACCAACAAATTCATCACTCGAAAGATATGCAATTACACCATCTTTTGTAGAAGGTAATTCTAGTTGATAACTTTCAGCTTGGAACTGTTTCCCATAACGTTGATGTTCTACAACATTTCCCTCAAATCGATATAAAGAATCTGTTTGGATATTGGCAAAACTTCCAGTAACAGTTATTCTCTGATCATCCCAGTCGAAATTAGTTTCTTTAATCAAGACTTGTAAAACTTTATAAAAACTATCGGAAGCCTCGAAATAGACAGCATTTACTGTTCCTATAAGATACTTACCATTATCTTCTTGGTCAAAAAGATCTAATTCCTCACTCATCAGATTTTCCTTTCTTTTGTGTCATTAAGAAACGTTGTACATCTGCCAAACGTTGTTGCATTTTTTTGTAATATTCATTATCCAAATTCTTAACTCGATCAAAATACTTACCTGCTTCTCCTGACAAACTAAGTTCTATTACTCCTAATTGGAATAATACTTCTACATTATCTTTGTCATATTCTAAAGCTTTTAAATAGTATTTTCTTGCATTAGTCAAATCACCTGTAGCCATAAAACATGATGCTAATAAGGAAATCGCATCTACATTATGTTTTGTATTTTCAGAAACTGTTAATGCATACATCATAGCTTGAGGATAATTTTCTTGGGCATAATATGCCTGTGCCATCATTAACATTGAATCTTGCTTTAACTTTTCAGATTGGACTTTCTTAAACTCCACTATAGCTTTATCGTACATAGAATTAGTATAGTATACATTTCCCAATCCATAATGCATAAGTGAAGATTTTTCTTTGCTATTAGCAAATATATTCAATGCTTTCTCAAATAGTTCTTCTGCTTGTTCAGCAGAATGAGCATCATTAAGAGTCACCCCTAAATTATAATATGCCTGTGCATCATAAGGATTATTATCTATTTTCTGTATAAGATCTTTAATTAATTCTTCAGCCTTATTTTTAATGTTTTTATCCACTATTTCACCACCACTTTATACTACATCAGTTGCATCTAAATCTCTCTTTAGATAATCAGTTTTATTCCATACTAAGCATTTGAATTTTTGGTTGTCATCTACAGTTTGTAAAATCGTTGTACTTGTATTAGCCAATCCACCTTTTGCACGAATTTTTTCTAATGGTATTCCCTGGAGATAACGAATTTCAGCACATAAAGCCGCACCATGACTAACAATCAAAATATCATCATTAGGATATCTTTTAACTATATCCCTAATTTTTGGAGTCATTCTTGCAAACAATTCAGGAAATGATTCACCCTCTATTGTCGTTGGATCATACTTATCAGGATGATTTCTAAAGGCATCCAATTCAGCTGGATATTTTTCTGCTACTTCAGTAAATTTCATACCTTCCATTTTACCTAAATTAAACTCAGAAAATGCAGCATCTGCTTCTAAACGTACATTATAAGGTAGGTTTTCTTTTATTTTTTGAGCAGTTACTAATGCTCTTTTTATTGGACTAGAGTATATTTTTGCAAAACGATATGTTTTTAAATACTCTGACAATTGCTTTATTTCTTCTAAACTTTGAGGTAATAATGGCGAATCTCCATGTGCCCCTTGGTATCTACCTTCTAAATTCCATTCTGTTTTTCCATGGCGTACAAAAAAAAATCTTGTCATGCTAACCTCACCTTTATTTTTAATAATTAAAATAACTTCAAAATAATAAAAACTAATTCAAGTTTACTCGTATTCTCCATAATCTACAAGTAAGTTATTGATTTTAATATATAAAAAAACAGTTGAAACAAATCCAACTGTTCTGTAGTTAACTATCTACACTATTTCCTTTCGTGTATACAAAATTCCTCCTAATAACATCGCCAATATCCCTATACCAGTTAAAATAGCAAATGACATCAAATCAAATTTCTCCATTGGCATTTTTGCAAGTACGTTGAATAATGAAGTATGCATCATCCACTTGGGTAAATCAAGCAGTACAGCAAAGTATGTTACACAAAAACTATACCCTAATAATCCATAAACTAACCAACCAACAAATATAGGCAAACTCAAGCTTAGTAACATTAGTCCAACAAATAAACAAACTAATGGCCATTGATTTAACGATGCTTTAATACAAGTTGTAATAAATTTTCCATTATTAGCCTGCATTGATGAAGTAGCTGCTATTCCTAAACAAAATCCATTTATTAGTATAGCTAAAGTCCCAAAAAATAAAGCTAAAATTAAACTAGAATAGTAAACTTTCAACCTACTTACTCGCTGCACTAAAAGATAACCTAATCGTTCTTTATTTGTCTCAAACTGCACTTTATGAACAACTACTAGTGGCATCACTAAACCAATTGCTATCGTTACCACCATAATTAAAGAAGTAAATGAATTAATCAATGTTGTAGAATTATTAGCAAACATTTGACTAATTAATTTATTACTGCTGACAAATGTATCAATATCTCCATAAATTGAACCATACATTGATGCAATTACGCCATCAGCTAGTAACCAAGAAATAATAGTAGATCTATTTAAGTAAAAGAAAAATCCTAGTGGTGTAGCTAGACATTTACTAGCTTTAGTTTTACCCTTTTTTGGAGCAATTGTACTAGATCCTAAATCTCGTGAACTTTCAAGCACCAAACCAATACTAAATACAACTAAAGTTAATAAAAATAATCCTATCAAATAATACCAATCATTTTGATAAAAAGGATGACCTAAATAAGTCCAAGCTAGTGGATTAAACTTAGATAATGTTAAATTACTAACATCAGTACCTGCCCTAAGTACATATAATATTCCCACTATACTAAAGAAAATTCCACGTGCTTGTGAGCTTGTAGCAAAGATTTGAGCACAAAGATAAGCTATTGATGCACCTAACAAACTAGCTAATCCTAATGAACATGCAAAATACAAACTACCTTTAAGATCTATAGAACTAACATTGTAAGATACTAAAATTCCACTAACTAAAATAATTGTTAAAACTGTATGTAAAAGTACCAATAAATTTGTTGCCATACTAGAGGCTTGCGAACCAATATGTAACGATTTTAATATCTCTAACTGCCCGTTTTCTTCCATTTTTCTTGTTTGATCAATCATAAAACTTCCTGCAATTATCATAGTAATAACCGCAATAAATAGTGTCATTTCATGCCCATACATTACACCTACAGAATATTGACTAGCAGATTTCACTGGTAGCGGACCAACAATAGCTGCCATAGCTGGATTTTTCATAGTAATAAATAGTCCTACTTTGCCTTGATCTTCTGCTATCTTTTCAAAGGCTGATACGTAACCACTAGCAAAAGTAGTTATTCCTATCAACCATAGGCATAACCATAACCATTTTTGGCGTAATTGAAAAATTAAAAGCATAAAGGTATATGTAAATCTTCTCTTCATTATTATCACCATCCTACTTTTGCACTTGATAGTGTCGCATAAATAATTCTTCTAAAGTTGGTGGTAAAATTTCTAACTTTTGAATTTGATACTCAGTTAATACCTGTAACAGATTATCCATAGATAGATGATCAATTGAAAATGTAGCTTGATTTTGGTCTATCTGCGACCAATCATGAATGAAGTGTAAACTAGATAACGGAGTTACTTCATTTGTAACTTTTAAATGAATTGTACTACGAGTTAAATGTCTCAATTCTTCTAGGGTGCCACTTTCTACTACACTTCCTTCTTGAATAATTACCACTCTATCTGCTAAACGTTCAACTTCACTAAGAATATGCGATGATAATAAAACTGCCTTTTGTTGCTTTTTGAGACGAGCTATTTCATCTTGAAAAATACTTTCCATTAGTGGATCTAATCCACTTGTTGGTTCATCTAAAATATAAAGATCACAATCAACTGCTAGAGCTGCAATCAGTCCTACTTTTTGTCGATTCCCTTTTGAATAACTTTTTACTTTTTTTGACAAGTCCAAATTAAATTTCTTAACTAATTCTTGTTTCTTTGTTTCATCGCCATTACCGTGCAATTTCATCAATAAATCTATCGTCTGTCCACCTGTCAAATTTTCCCATAAAGTTAAATCGCCAGGAACATAAGCTACTGACCTATGAATATCTAAAGAATCTCGCCAAGCATCTTTATCAAATAGCGAAACAATTCCTCTACTCTTTTTCAGCAATCCTAGCATAATACGAATTGTTGTTGATTTTCCAGCACCATTGGGACCAATAAAACCGACTACTTCTCCTGGATAAATTTCAAAACTAACATCTTTAAGGGCATATATCTTACCAAATCTTTTAGCCAGATTTTCAATCTTTACAATAGGTTTCATTTTCTACCCCTCCTCACATTTATTGAACTAAATTGTTGATTTCAGTTCAATAATAAGCTGGATATAGCTAAAAGTCAATAAATTATGAACTAAAAACGTGCAATCAGTTCACTTTATTTATAACTTTAAGTATAATATGTGGTAAAGGAAAGGATGTTATATAGATTATGAATGGATTCGAAAAACGTAGTGCAAAAAAGAGAGAAGAAATTTTAGCGACAGCTTTGAAAATTATAAACCATCCAGATGGAATTAATAATTTAACTATTCAAAAAATCGTTGAATCTACCTCTATTTCTAAAGCTACTATTTTTAAATACTTTAAAACTAAAGAAAATTTAATTCAGGAAACTTTTTTCTACTACCTAGATCAACTAAAAGTTGAAAGTGAACATATTTTGGCTGAAAAACACGGGTTCATCAAAACTTTCACAGCATTAACTCAATTAAAGGTAGATACAATTGCACAAATGCACCAACAATTCTACTTAGATTTAATGCAATACTATACCCAAACTAGCGACTTCCAATTAGCACAAAAAATGTCAGAATATACTCAAAACTCTTTTAATATGATGAAACAGTTACTTAAACAAGGTCGTGAAGAAGGTGTTATTGATGAAAGATATAGTGATGAATTTATATTACTTTATACTCAAGCGATGGTTAATGGCTTTTCCCAACCTGAAATATATCAACAAGCCCTCCCTTTTACTAAAGAATGGACTGAAGTACTGTTGAAAGGCATTGCTCCAAATTCTAATATAATTATGAAAGATAAATAAAAATTACCCAGACTTTAAAATCTGAGTAATTTTTATTTATGTTAATTTATATTTTTCTCTGACATTTTTCTTAGATAGCTCCATATCTGACTTCTATATCTTCTAAGTAAGAATAACAATACGAGATAAATTACTAAGCATAACCCTATCCAAAATGGATTTTGTGAAATAAATGCTGCAAATACCACTGCATTTAATGGTCTGGCCATTAGATTAAAACTTGTAATCAACACTACACCAGTTGGAATTGTAGCACCATAATTTGATACTGCTTCTGTATAAACTGAACCTAACCAACTTGATGCATATAATCCTAAACTAAACCAAATAATTCCATTTGCAATGATTTTTAAGATATTACCTCTAGTTATTGCAACTATTGACTCAACCATAAAAGGTAATGCTATTAAATCTACCACTGGTAATGTCCTATTACCTGGTAATACAAATGCAAGTAGTACCATGATTGGAATCAATATCATCCCAGATATTATAGTAGCTGGTTCTCCATAACCTACACCATCATCAATACCTAAGAACCATCTCTTAGGGTGTGTTTTCTCTTTCATTTCCTCTTTTTGTCTACTATCAATTGCATCAGCCAAAGGAATGAATGCTTTAGCAAAAACGTCTGTAATTAATGGAAAAATTGTCATAACGGCAGCAAGTTGAATTGCAAACTTTAATACCTCTCCCCAAGCATCTATATCCGTTAAATTGTTTAAGTTACCTAAAATTCCTATAATTATTCCTAATATTATTCCTAAACTTGTTGGCTCCCCAAACACTCCTAATCTATCCTTGAAAACTTTCGGAGTTAATTTCACCTTATTAAATCCCAACAAGTTCCATAAAGGATCCAGCAAAATTGCAGGAATAGTCTGTTCTATGTTATGCAATGAAGCTACTGTCGCATTTTTTATATCAAAATATTCCGACCATCTATCAGCTTGAATTTCTGCAATTACTAAAGTGTATAGTAACATGAAAAAGGATAAACTTAATGATAACCAAAAATTATGAGTTACATAGTAAGCTAAGGTCCCCCAAATCATAAATCCAAAATTATTCCATAAATTAGATGCCATAAAGACCTTGGTGATACCCAATGCAAAAATAATTAATTCAAAAATTAAGCCAAATACAAAGAAAGTTATTCCTACAGATGAGCCAAAGCTTGCTAAAGAGCCTGCTTGCCACCCTATGTCGACCACTGGCAATTTAATCCCAGTATTATTTACCATTTGTTTTACAATCTTGGTTACAATTGGTGTGAATTCAGCAATAACCCAGTTAAATCCTGTTAATCCTACACCTGCATAAAAAGCACTCATTATAGCTTTGGAAAATTTAACATGTAAAAATAGAGCAATAATGAAAATTATTATTGGTACTATGATGCTGGCACCAAAAATAGTGAAAAAATTATTCAATGTTTCTAACATTTACTTTTGTCACCCTCTTTTTTATCAAATAAATTTACCACAACCGAATTCCTTTTACATTATATATGATATTAATACAATAAAAAAGCCATTAGACTTATCATCTAACGGCTTAATAAATTAGTCAAAATTTAAATTTTTAAACTTCTTAATTCTGTCAATAGCTCTCTCTGAAATCTTCAAATTACGTTCTTGCTTATTTCTAATTCTTTCTTGTAATTTTGGTACAATTCCAAAGTTTGCGTTAATAGGTTGGAAATTCTTCACAGAAGCATGCGTAATATAATGAGCCATTGCTCCCATCATTGTTTCTTCAGGAAAAATAACTGGATCCTTTCCTTGAGCAATTCTAGCCGCATTCAAACCTGCGTATAATCCACTAGCAGCACTTTCAACATAACCTTCTACACCTGTCATTTGACCAGCAAAGAATAAGTCTGGACGTTTCTTTGTTTGATATGTTGCTTGCATAACTTCTGGGGAACATAAGAATGTGTTGCGATGCATTACACCATATCTTACAAAACGTGCATTTTCTAGGCCTGGAATCATGGAAAATACTCTCTTTTGTTCGCCCCATTTCAAATGAGTTTGGAAACCAACAATATTATATAGATCTCCAGCAGCGTTATCTTGACGCAATTGAACTACTGCAAAAGGTTCTTTCCCTGTTCGTGGATCTTCCAATCCAACTGGTTTTAAAGGACCATACAGCATTGTTTGTGCACCACGAGAAGCAATTTCTTCAATTGGCATACATCCTTCAAAGAATTTATCGTCTTCGAAGTCATGTAATTCTGCTGTTTCTGCTTTAATTAACTCATTGTAAAAATTATAAAATTCATCCTTAGTCATAGGTGCATTTAGATAAGCAGCTTCGCCCTTATCATAACGAGACTTCAAATAAACTTTATCCATATCTAAAGAAGATTTTTCTAAAATAGGAGCAGCAGCATCGAAGAAGAACAATCCATCGCTACCAGTAAATTTAGTAATATCCTTAGCTAAAGCATCAGATGTAAGTGGACCTGTAGCAATTACAGTTAATCCCTCTGGTATCTCATCAATTTCTTCATTTATAATCTCAACATTTGGATGATTGTGTAACTTTTCTGTTACTTCTTTCGAAAAAGTTTCACGGTCAACAGCAAGCGCACCACCAGCTGGTACAGAATGCTTATCTGCAGACTCCATAATAATAGAATTGAAAGTTCGCATTTCTTCTTTAAGCAAACCAGCAGCATTGGTTAAACGATTTGCTCTTAAAGAATTGGTACATACTAATTCTGCGAAATTTTCAGTATGATGTGCTGGAGTTAATTTTTGTGGTCTCATTTCATATAATCTTACCTTAACTCCTTGATTTGCAATTTGCCATGCAGCTTCACTTCCTGCAAGGCCAGCACCGATAACATTTACACTTGCTGTCATATTTTCATCTCCTTAATGCTTTTTAATTATTTTGAATTGCTTCTTCATAATCACAATTACTACATTTAACTTGCATGCCCTTCTTAATTTTCTTTTCTACTAAGTAATGACTGCATTTTGGACAGTCACGTCCAATTGGTTTATCCCAAGAAACAAAGTCACAATCTGGGTACAATGAGCAACCATAGAAGACTCTATTTTTCTTAGATTTGCGTTCGATAATTTGACCTTTATGGCATTTAGGACAAACTACGCCTATTTCCTTAACTATCGCCTTAGTATTTCGACAATCTGGGAAACGACTGCAGGCATAGAATTTACCATAACGACCTAGTTTAATGACCATTGGAGCACCACAAATTTCACAATCAATTCCTGCTGGCTCATCTTTGATCTTAATCTTATCCATCTTTACTTGAGCATTGTCAACTTCCTTAGAAAAAGGTTGGTAGAATTCGTCTATAATTCTAACCCATTCTTCTTTTCCTTCTTCAACATCATCTAATTGATCTTCCAAATGAGCTGTAAAATCAACATTTAAAATATCAGGGAAACATTCTTCAATCATGGAATTAACGATTTCACCTAGTTCAGTTGGTTCAAACTTTCGTGAAACTAACTTCACGTAATAACGCTTTTGAATTGTACTTAAAGTAGGTGCATAAGTAGATGGTCGACCTACACCATTTTCTTCTAAAGTACGAATTAAAGTAGCTTCAGAATAGCGAGCTGGTGGTAAAGTAAAATGTTGATTTGGTTGATTTTGAACTATATCCACCTCATCGCCAACCTTCAATTCTGGCAGTAAGTTATCTTTACTTGTTGCTGCTTTATATACCTTAATAAATCCAGGGAATTTCATCTTAGAACCATTTGCACGATATTGAACTCCATTTTGTTCTATATCTACACGCATAGTATCAAAAACGGCTGGTGTCATCTGACTTGCTACGAATCTTGACCAAATCAATGTATATAATTTTAATTGATCCTTATCTAAATACTTAGCCATCTTTTCAGGTGTACGTTCAACTGATGATGGTCGAATAGCTTCGTGAGCATCCTGTGCATTTTCAGATAATTTACCCTGACGTGGTTTAGAAGCAGCATATTCTTCACCATAATTTTCATGTAAAAAGACAGCTGCTTCATGCTTAGCAACACTCGAAATTCGAGTAGAGTCAGTACGCATGTAAGTAATTAAACCTACAGCTCCACCTCGTCCAATATTAATACCTTCATATAATTGTTGTGCAACCATCATTGTTTTTTGAGTTCTAAACTTCAAATTATTGTTAGCAGTTTGTTGCATTGTTGAAGTTGTAAAAGGTAATGGTGGCATTCTTTTACGTTCTTTTTGTTCAATATTAATAACGTTGAAAGGTTTATCTTTATCAATCTTTTCAATGACTTCTTTAACATCTTTCTCATTAGATAGTTTTTTCTTCTTATTATCTACACCCCAGAAGTCAGCTTCAAATTTAGTTCTACCTTTTTTGAACTTAGCATCAATCGTCCAATACTCTTCAGGTTTAAAGTCTCGAATTTCTTTTTCACGTTGGATAATTAAGTTCAATGCTATCGATTGTACACGTCCAGCAGAAAGGCCCTTCTTTATCTTTGACCATAATAATGGTGAAATTGAGTAACCAACGAGCCTATCTAACACACGTCTAGCCTGTTGTGCATCTACCAAATTCATATCAATTGAACGTGGTGATTTAAATGCATTCTTTACAGCATCTTTGGTTATTTCATTAAATACAACGCGATTTTTGTCTTCCGGGTTCAATCCTAAAAGATACGATAAATGCCAAGCAATAGCTTCTCCTTCACGGTCCGGATCGGCTGCTAGATAAACATGACTAGCTTTTTTTGCTTCTTTTCTAAGTTCTTTTATAACATCGCCTTTACCACGAATAGAGATATAATGTGGTTCATATCCATTCTCAACATCAATCCCCATCTTACTCTTAGGTAAATCTCGAATATGACCTAAACTGGCCATAACTTTATAGTTTGATCCTAAATACTTTTCAATTGTTTTCGCTTTGGAGGGCGATTCTACTATTACTAAATTTTTCTTTCGTGTTCTTTTCGTTGTCTTTTTCTTTGGTTTCTGAGTAGTAGGCATTAACCCAGCTCCTTTGTCATTAATTAACTTATTCAAAATTTTTTAATCAAGATAACTTTAACATTACTAAGCTAAAATGTCATCTTTAAAATTAAGCCTATACTTTCTCTGCTTAAAAATTCAAATATTATCCTATACTAGATATTCAAATTATGCAAGCGGAATTATTTCAGAAACCATATCTTAGCTATATTTTAAATTCCTCTAAAATATCTTCTGCCCTTAAAATTGGTTTAGCTCCTTCCAAAATTAACTCATTACATCCTTCTGATAATATTGAATTAATATTTCCCGGAACTGCTAAAACATTCCGATTTTCTTGTAGTGCCATATTAGCAGTTATTAAGCTACCACTTTGTCTCCTAGCTTCAACAACTAGTAATGATTGACATAAACCTGAAATTATCCTATTTCGAGCTGGAAAATGAAAACGTAAGGGCTTTTGCCCCAATGCATATTCACTTAAAACTATCCCTTCTTTTTCCATATTGGCTTGTAACTCAAAATTTTCACGTGGATATGTCCTGTCTAGTCCCGTTCCAATGACACCTATCGTTTTTCCTTTCTCTGATAATGTTATCTTATGTGCCAAACTATCTATTCCCTTCGCTAAACCGCTAACTGTTGCAATACCTTCATCTAAAATATCTGGTAGCAATTTCTTTAATACTTCTTTCGCATATGGCGAATGCTTTCTTGCCCCAACAATCGCTAACGTAGGAGCATTTAAAAGTGAAAAATTTCCATTATAAAAAAATACTAATGGTGGATTGTATATTTCTTTTAATAAAACGGGATAATCTTCATCAAAAATTGTACATATTCCACCATAATTTTTATTTTCTTCTACTTCTTTAGTTAAACCATCACTAAGAAAATAAGCCATATACTTTCCAATTTTCTTTTCACTAAGTTTCAATAACTTGATAAATTCTTCTTCTGTAGGTAATTTTTGTATTTCGTTCATAAAATATGCAACGTTTTTTACCGAACCACCATAGTATTGACTACAAATATGTGCTCTTATTAAAAAATCTCTTAATTCCATAAAAAAACCTCATTTCTACTGCAATCTATCTAATAAGATACGTAGAAATAAGGTTTTCTTTGTATTATTTTAATAAGATTTTTTTGACTGGTTCAAAACTTTGTCTGTGAATTGGAGTAACTCCTTTATTTTCAAGGCCTTCCAAATGTTGCTTAGTTCCATAACCATCATTTTTTTCAAAACCATATCCTGGATAAATACGTGCGTAAAATTGCATCAAATGATCTCTGGTAACTTTAGCAACAATGCTTGCGGCAGCAACAGATGCACTTTTAGCATCGCCCTTTATTAACCGTAATTGGGGAATCTTTGTATCAATTGTCATTGCATCAACAATTATCTTTTGTGGTGTAATGTTTAAACTTTCTATCGCTTGTTTCATTGCTAAACGTGTAGCTTCATAGATATTTACTTCATCAATTAAATTATTATCAGATAAGCCTACACTTACAGCAACTGCCTTTTCTAATATTTTTTTATATAATTCTTCTCGCTTTTTTTCACTTAATTGCTTTGAATCGTTAACTTCAAAAACATCAAAATCATGTGGCAAAATAACCGCTGCAGTTACAACGGGACCTGCCAACGGACCTCGACCAACTTCATCCACACCAGCGATATATTCGATACCCTTATCCCATAAATCACGCTCAATTTTCAATCTATTTTGAAATTCTAATTTTTCATTTTCAATTTTCTTTAATCTTTTTTCATAAGATTTAATTGCTAATTGCACACCTTTACGCTCATCTAACTTCAATTCTGCTAATTGCTCACTTGAGATTTCTTCAGTTAGCATCTTTTTTATTTGAGCTATTGTTAACTTTTCCATTTACTTCCTCTAATTTTCTGGACTAGCATCTACTGGCGGCTTGTCCAAAGTATATCTGCCCAATTTACCTTTACGAATTTCAAAAATTAATCTTTCGCTAGCTCTATCATAGTCTTCTTTAAATCCCATGTTTCTTGTAATAGCTAACAAAGTCTCAACAGTTGTATCTTCTAATTCTGATTGTGTTAATCTATATCTTTGAGCAAGCGCATCTGGATTGGTATGGATAAAATGTTCTACTGCATATAAAGCAACATCATCTTTTGCATATAATGTATCTTTTATGGCACCAGTTAATGCTAATTTTTTCCCTACTAAAGGATCTTCAAATTTAGGCCATAATATTCCTGGTGTGTCTAATAATTGCAAATCTTTTCCAGCTTTAAGCCATTGTTGAGCCTTAGTAACCCCTGGACGATTACCAGTTTGTGCAACATTCTTTTTTACTAGGTGATTTAATAAAGTTGACTTGCCAACATTAGGAATCCCAATACACATCGCACGTAATTTTTGGTTTTGAATTCCCTTTTCTTTTCTGCTTTGAAGCTTATCTGCAAGAATTTCTTTAATCTTCTTTTCAATTATCTTCAAATTGCCACTGTTACTATTAACAGCTATTGCAGGTTGTCCCATACTTTCATAATAGTTAATCCATCTTTTTGTTTCAGCTGGATCAGCTAAATCCATTTTAGTCAATACAATAATACTAGGTTTATCTTGTAAAACTTCAGCTAATTGTGGATTACGCGATGATTCTGGTAGTCGTGCATCTACCAATTCAAGTACGATATCTACAGATTTTAAGTTTTCTTTTACCTGACGTAAAGCTTTCGCCATATGTCCAGGAAACCATTGTATGATCGCCATTATATATCATGTCCTTTCATTAAAATACTAGTCTAATTCATATTAACATACTTTTTCTCTAACTCATAAATTCTTCATACTTAGTCCAAGCATTATCAAAAATTACCATACTTGGTAAATATGTTCCATTCAATTCCAAATATTGCGATAATGAATCATAGTCATCTGCTTGTTTTGGAAAGCTTTGATCATAAAATGCATTATTAGCAAATTGTGCAATTTCATCTGTACTATCTGGATTTCTTTCAGTCATTAGGAATTGATAAAAACTTTGTCTCTTACTCATAAAAATACCTCTCATTTCAATGGAACTTTTACATTAAATTTAAATTCATCATTTACTAAATCTAACTTAGTACCCTTAACTAAAACATCTTGTTTCTTAGTTAATTGATTTAAATCCAAAGTTATAGTTTTTGCTTTTGGATCAATAATTGCCACTTTCCCTAGGTCGTAATTATTTTTCACATATTTCAATATAAATCCAGCTGGAGCGTTTAATGAACCAATGGCCACTGATTTAACTTTTAATAAAATATTCCCATTCTTATCTAAGGTAGGTTTTGTATATAATGTAAATGACACATTTTTCCCTAAAATCTTAGTTGTTCCCATCATGATTGCAGATTTATCTACTAAAAAACGATATTTGATCTTACCTTTTTTCTGATTTTTTCGTAGATAATAATTGATTGTTGCATTAGCTTGTTTCTTATCCAATGTAACATCAACACTTGTATACTTTTGCTTAGAATTCTTATCTGAAACTTTAGCTATATTAGTTTGCTCTTTTGTTTGTGAAGTTACTTTTGTTGCAAGATAACAACCACTTATAAATAAAATTCCCACTAATACAAAAAAAGCCCATTTCCAATAATTTACTTTTTTCTCTTCCATTCTATTATTTCACCAACCATGTATTTTTATGTCTATTCATTTCATCAAATAACTTATTTGTCATATACTTATATCCTTTTAAATTAGGATGAAAATGATCATCTTCAGATAAATAGTCATTCTTTTCTTTTGTATTTAATAAAATATTTTCTAATTGTTTACCTGATTTTTTATCTAAATCTGTTTCTGATTTTTTCACCAAATCTTCTTTAGGTAAATTTACATATTGCCCCATTGAAAGTTGTTTGTTTATGTCAATAAAATATACTTTGTTTTCTTCCAAAGTAACTTGTCTAGCAATTTTGTTCCATTTATTAGTATAATCTTGCATCTGCGTAATATTAGGAAAATATACATAAAATGGATTATATACACTAAATAAAAAAATGGGTGCTTTCTTGTTTAAACTTCTAACTTTTCCTATTAAATTTTGTAAATTACTTTGATAATTCTTTGCCGATTTTTCTACAACTGGTTGCATATTATCATCTGCCATTGAAGAAAAATTTTTCTCCATAACTTGCATTAGATCATTACCACCAACTGTCATTGTAATCACATTAGCATTCTTGATATCTTTTTGAATATTCTTCTTGGTTAAAAGTCTCGCTAATATTTGATCACTTCTATCCCCAGTCTTACCATAATTTTTGGTAACTACTTTTATAGATTCTTTCTTTTCTATTTTTTCTTTAATAAGATGTACATATCCACCCTTATTAGTTTGATCTCCAACTCCGTACGTTAAAGAATCTCCCAATCCTACAAGCTTAATTTTAGAAACTTTTACAGCCTTAACATTTTTTCTAGTCCTCTTTAGCTGATCTTCATTTCTTTTGCTTATATTTTTCTTACTATTAATAGTAGTTAAAGTAATAGCTCCGATTAAAATTGCAACCAATGACCACAACAATACTATTTTTTTATAATTCATTTTTATTACCTCTAGAAACTAAAATATCTATGTTACAATAAAAGATACATACATCGTAAATTATAACAAAATTTTATAGGTGATACTAATGCAAAATTTTAATAATAAACATCCCTTAATTACTATAATTAGTAGCTCTATTCTTTTGGGATTATCCTTAATTTCTTCAATGTTATTACTAATCATCACTCTAATTAAGTTCTCTCGAACTACTAATTATGCGATGATTACATCTTTAGCTCTCATATTAGCTACACTTTTTATTTACTCATCATTTGAAATTGTTAGTATATCTCTTAAATTAACCGGGGCTGCCAAAGTTATGGATATAATTTCATCATGCTTACTCTATTTATATACAACTACTATTTACATAGCTGTATTTATTGGATTCCACCTATCTGTTCTTGGTTGGATTGGGTTTGGATTAAGCTTAGCTCTACTAGTATTTAATGTTCTATTTACTTGTTTATGTTATCATCAACAAAAAATACTTTTTTCAGTTACTAATATATTATTTTTTATATATAGTTTACTTTCTTTACTTAATCTAAGAATTAGTACTTTATCAACTATACTATCCATAATAGTTCTAATCTCATTTAATGTGATTATTATTATACGCCAGTTTGAATATACCAAACTTTTAGAAACAATTTTATTTACTTTTGCTACTACTTTATGGTTAATAACACTATTAATTTTTTAACCCAAAAGCGCCAATAAGATACATATCTTTTATTGATATATTATCTTATTGACGCCTATTTTTTACTTATTCAATATTTGTTTTAAGGTAATTTGTGTCCTGCTGCAAGATATAAATCATACCATTCTTGTCGTGTTAGACGAATATCAGCACCAGCAATACTTTCTTCTAAATGTTGTGGATTCATTGAACCTAAAATAACTTGAACATTATGTGGCAATCTAGTAATCCAAGCTGTCGCAATCGCATTTTTAGTAACCCCATACTTCTTAGCAATTTCATCCATCATTGCATTTAATTCTGGGAACTTAGGATTATCAATAAATACACCTTCAAACATTCCATATTGATATGGGGACCATGCTTGCAGAGTAATATTATTTTTTCTAGAATATTCAAGCATTCCACTTTCTCTATCAACAGCTTCATCTTCAAGTCTATTTACAAAAATTCCACTATCAATTAAAGGTGTATGCTTCAAACTTAATTGAACTTGATTGATGATTAATTTTTGTCCAACAGCTTGTTGTAACACATCTATTTGACTAGCGTTAAAATTAGATACACCAAAATTTCTAACTTTTCCGTTTCTCAATAAAGTATTAAATACTTTCGCTACTTCATCTGGTTCCATTAATGGATCAGGACGATGTAACAAGAATGTATCCAAATAATCTACACCAATTCTTTCTAAAATTCCATCTACAGCTTGTAATAAATGTTCTTTAGAAAAATCATATCTTTGTCCAAATACCAATCCATTAGCAGTTGTTCGTGCATGATCTAATACAATTCCAGCTTTAGATTGAATATAGACTTTATCACGTGGTATACCTGCATTTTTTAAAGCTTTACCAAAAACTAATTCTGATTCACCATCTGTATATATATCAGCAGAATCAAAGAAATTTACTCCTTGGTCATAGACAGTTTTTAGAACAGTTGTAGCATCTTCTACACTCTTCTTACCCATACGCATAATTCCAAGTGCAACTTGGGAAGCAGTAATTTCACCATTACCTAAAGCAATTTGTCTCATTTATTACCCCTCACTTTCAGTTTGTTGTTCATCAGGATGAGCACGATAATACTCATATTCGCAATCCCCATTAAAAATAAATTCTGTTCCAGCTGCAACAGCTTGTTCATAATACCATTGTTTGTGTGTTAACTTTGTCAATTCTTTTTCAAGATTACGAATATTTTGTTCTAAAGTAAGTCTTTGATTTCTAATGAGATTTAATCTTGCTAGAAGACTGGAATCTCCTTCTTGTTTCCAACTTACATATGCTGCAATATCCTTTAAAGACATTCCTGTTTTCTTTAAACATTCAACATCTTCAATGCAGTTAATTTCCTCTTGAGAAAAAAGTCGTAGTCCACCTGGAGAACGTTTTAAATTAGGAAATAATCCAATTTCTTCATAAAAACGAATAGTTGATTTACTAAGATCAAACATCTCAGCAATTTCACCGATTCGATATATTTTTTCTTCCGTTTTCATATTAAAAATCCACTTGATCTGGAACTTTGCATTGTCCACCAAGATTACGAAGTGAACCAATAACATCCATTTCATCATCTGTTAATTCAAAATCAAAAATATGTGTGTTTTCTTCAATTCTATTCTTATGAACAGATTTTGGTAATGGCAATATTCCTTGTTGAATTCCCCAACGTAAGCATACTTGTGCAGTTGTATGATCGTATTTTTTAGCAATTCTTTGTAAAACTTCATTACTTAAAGCTGCTGCTTCACCCAATGGAGCCCAAGCTTCAACTAAAATATCATGTCTTTGGCAATAACGAATTGCTTCTGTTTGTGGCCAACCAGGATGAACTTCAATTTGGTTAACCATTGGCTTAATTTCTGCATTTTCTAATAAATATTCCAAATGATTTGGCATGAAATTAGATACACCAATTGCTCTGATTTTACCTTCTTTGTAGAGGTCTTCAAAAGCACGCCATGTATCTAAATTAATTTTATTAGCTTCATCCCCAAATTGCTTTTCATTAGCTGGCCAATGAATTAGGAATAAATCTAAATAATCTGTCTCAAGATTTTCTAAAGTCTTATTAAAGGAAGCAATTGCTTTGTCGTATCCACGTTCAGTATTCCATAACTTACTAGTAATAAATACTTCTTCACGCTTCAACCCACTATCTTTAACAGCCTTACCTACACCACTTTCATTGCCATATAATGCAGCTGTGTCAATGTGGCGATAACCGATTGATAATGCTTCTGATACTACTTTGTATGTATCTTCAGGTGGAGTTTGGTAAGTACCATAGCCTAGTCCTGGAATTTCAACACCATTCGCTAGAACTAATGGCGATGTTAAACTTGATAATTTTTGCATATTTAGCACATCCTTCTCTTAAAAATTTAGAGTTTTTAATATCAACCCTATATGAACTTACATATCTATAATAAAACTTCAAGTTAACTTGAAGTCAACATTTAAGCCTTAAAAATGTAAAAAAAGATGAGTACTACAAAATTGTCTTACTCATCTTTCATTATTTTTATTAGAAATTATTTTCTTTCGTATTCCAAAAATACATAAGGATACTTGTTTTTTTCATCTACCTTACCGATTTTTTTTGAAACAAGTTTAAATTCATCATAATTAATAGTAGGCATAACCGTATCGCCATTAAACTCACTTAGTATTTCAGTCTTATATAATTTATCTACTTTATTAAGAAGTAAGTTGAATAACATCGCTCCACCAATAACGCTAACTTCTTGAAACTGATTTTCATCTAACCAAGAAGTTAATTCATCAATAGAATTCATAATTTCTACTTGGGGATTATCTTTATACTTTTCTTTTAAGTTAGTATCATGGGTTAACACTATATGTTGACGTCTTGGTAATAAACCAGGAAAACTATCAAACGTTTTCTTCCCCATTACCATTGGATGACCCATTGTAACTTCTTTAAAATGAGCCAAATCGGCTGGAAGTCTCCAAGGTAAATGTCCTTTATATCCTATTTGATGTTTTTGATCTTCTGCCCATACAAATGAAATCATAGTGCACACCTCACAGACTAAACAGCAACTGGCGCTTTAATTGCTGAATGTGAATGATAATTTTTTACCTTAATATCTTCCATTTCAAAATCCATAATATTTTTCTTTTCTGGATTTAACCATAATGTTGGAGCATCATTAGGCTTTCTTTGCAATTGTTCATTAACCTGATCTAGATGGTTTAAGTAAATATGTGCATCGCCAAGAGTATGAACAAATTCTCCTACTTCAAGCCCAGTTTCTCTAGCAATCATATGTGTCAACAATGCATAACTTGCTATATTAAAAGGTACACCTAAAAATACATCTGCAGAACGTTGATATAATTGACAACTCAGTTTTCCATCATTTACATAAAATTGGAACAATGTATGACAAGGTGGTAAAGCACTTAATGGAACATCTTCTGGATTCCATGCTGTTACAATCATGCGACGTGAGTCTGGATTATTTTTAATAGTCTCAATAACATCTTTTATTTGATCTATAGTTTCACCATTTCTTGTTTGCCAATGACGCCATTGAGCACCGTATACATCTCCCAAATTGCCAAATTTATTAGCAAATTCTTGATCTTCAACAATTTTCTGACAGAACTTTTTCTTTTCATCTTGATAAACCTTATTAAAGTTATCATCCTCTTGGGCTCTTAAACCAAAATTAGTCATATCTGGTCCATGATATTCATCACTTTCAACCCAATTCTTAAATGCCCATTCATCCCAAATATGATTATTATGTTCCAATAAGAATCTAATGTTAATATCTCCTCTTAAAAACCATAACAACTCACTCTTTATTAAGCCGAATGGAACTTTTTTAGTCGTTAATAATGGGAAGCCTTCTGCTAAATTAAATCTCATTTGATAACCAAAGAGACTCTTTGTCCCTGTTCCAGTTCTATCGCTCTTTTCATGACCTTTTTCTAAAATATCACGAATTAACTGTAAATACGGTTCTTCTACTATAGACATCGGTGTTCTCCTTCCTATTAATCAACATACTGACTAAGTTCGTCCCAACGTTGAACTTTTTCCATAATATCTTCATCTAATTCATCAATTTGTTGCTGTAAACTTGCTAATTTAGTATAATCAGCCCCATCAACATGTTGCATTTCTTCTTCTAAACTTGCTTTATCATTTTCAAGCTTATCGATTTCTGATTCTAATTTTTCATATTCCATCTTTTCAGCGTAAGTTAACTTGGTTTTCTTTTTAACTTTGTCTTCTGCACTATCTGTCTTTTCTACTTTTGTTGCAGATACTTGTTTTTTAGTCTTAACTGCTTCATTCTCAGCATTCTTCAGATAATCTGTAAACATTCCGACATAATGCTTGATTTTTGCATTTCCTTCAAAGATATATAATGAATCAGCTACCTTATCAAGAAAATATCTGTCATGTGATACGGTAATAACAGTTCCGTTAAAGTTATCTAAATAATCTTCCAAAACTGTTAATGTTCCTATATCTAAATCGTTAGTTGGTTCATCCAATAATAAAACATTAGGTTGAGACATTAATAATTTCAAAAGATACAAGCGTCTTTTTTCACCGCCAGAGAGTTTGCGAATCAATGTTCCATGCATAAATCTTGGAAATAGAAATTGTTCCAATAATTGAGTTGTGCTAATTCGCTCACCATCTTTATTTACAATATTTTGACCAACTTCGTTTAAATAACTAATAATTCTTTTATCTTCAGGAATCTCTTCCGTCTGTTGTCGATAATAAGCCATCTTTACAGTTTCACCGATTGTCAAAATACCTGAATCTAATGGCAATTCACCTGATAAAGCATTTAAAAAACTAGATTTCCCGGCACCATTAACGCCTGTAATACCGATTCTGTCTCCAGCTTGGATTAGCAAATTGAAATCTTCAATTATTTTATGATTTCCAATTGTTAAACTTGCATCTTTTAATTCTAATACTTTCTTTCCCAATCTTTGTTGTCCTAAATTAATATCAACATTTTCGTCAACTTGGACTTTATTTAAATTGCTTTTTAATTCATTAAATTTATTAATTCTAGCTTGTTGCTTAGTAGTACGTGCTTTAGCACCTGTTCTCATCCAAGCTAATTCTTTTTTATATAATTGCTGTTGTTTATGTTCTTGAACAAGTTCTCTTTCAACTCGTTCAGCTTTTTGTCTAACAAAATCTTGATAGTTTCCAGTATACGAATATAAACTACCAAATGACAATTCCATTATTTCAGTAGCTATCTGATCTAAGAAATATCTATCATGTGTAACTACTAATAATGCTCCTTTATAGTTAGCAAGATATTGTTCTAACCATTCAATAGAATCAAAATCCAAATGATTAGTTGGTTCGTCTAGTATCAACAAATCAGGCGCTTGAATCAATACTTGAGCTAAGCCTACACGTTTCCTTTGTCCACCTGATAACTCTTCTATTTTTTGCGTTAAATCCTCTATGTGTAATTGAGTTAGAATTGTCTTAACATCGCTATCGGCTGTCCATGCATCTTCTTGATTCATTTTTTCTTCAGCTTTGATGTAACGTTGTTCGGCTTTTTTATCATCTGGATGTGCACCATATTCAGTTAGAGCTTCTTCATAATCTCTAATTGTTTGAAATACAGGAGCAGCTCCAGTAAAAATAGCTTCCATAATTGTACTGTTTTGTGGAAATTCAGGTGCTTGTTTTAAGTAACTTATACGATAATCATTTGGTTTTATTAAATTTCCAGAATCTGCTGAATCAATTCCAGTTAAAACATTCAATAGTGTTGTTTTTCCAGAACCATTCGTTCCAATTAAACCAATTCTATCATGTTCATTTATTAAAAAGTTTAAATCCTTGAATAGCGTTTTTTCGCCATATGTCTTGGTTAAACTTTCTACACGTAAAGTTTGCAAACTACTCACACTTTCTCTTCTAATAGTTTCTTTGCATTTTCTATTAATATCTCTTTGTCATTAATAATATTCCCAAAAACTATTTCTTTTTCAAGTTTATTTAAAATTTCACCCATTATTTTTCCAGGTTTGACCCCTGCTTCTTGCACAAGATCTTTACCATTAATCTTCATTTCTTTTCTAGATTTAATCGGTAATTTATCATAATTGATTTTAAGCTCATTATCATCCATACCAAATCCTCGTATTTTTGCAATTTGGTTAGCTGTTAAAATAATTTCTATTCCATTTTGATAATATGTCTCAATATCTAACTTACTATCTTTGATTTTTTGGACACATAAACTAGCTGCAATAACATATTTAATAATGTTATTAGAACTCTTCCAAGAACGTAATAAATTGCTTATATCAGTATCTTTTAACTTAAAAACATCAGATAATAATGTCCAACATTCTTCTTCTGTATTTAATTTAAAGTCTGAAAATTCTAATATAGACTTTAATTCAGCATATTTATCTGCAAATAATGGACAATATTTATATAATTCTGTATCTAAAAATTCTTGTAATCCTTGTTTAGGGTTTTTACCCAAGAGAAGTTTAACCCATTCTACATGAATTCTTTCAATTGCAATTTTTTCAAGTAAATGGGAATTTTTCTTAATAGCATTGAAGGTATCTAGTTCTACTTTAAAATCTAATTGACTACCAAATCTGACGGCACGCATCATACGTAATGCATCTTCATGGAATCGTTCTTCAGGATTTCCAACGGCTCTTATAATGCCATTTTTCAAATCTTTCAATCCATCGAATAAGTCTATGATTTTACCCTTATCATCCATCGCAAGAGCATTGATTGTTAAATCTCTTCGTTTTAAATCTTCTTCTAAAGAGCGCACAAACTCAACCTTATCAGGTCTTCGATAGTCTTGATAAGTTGATTCTGTTCGAAAAGTAGTAATTTCATATCCAGTACCGTGGTCTAAAACCATCACCGTACCATGTTCTACACCTGTATCAACAGTCTTACTAAATATTTGTTTAATCTCCTCAGGATAGGCACTTGAAGCAATATCAACATCATGAATTGGTAGACCAAGTAAAGTATCACGAACACTACCACCAACAAAGTATGCTTCAAATCCAGCTTCTCTAATTTTCTCTAAAATAGGTAATGCTTTTTTAAACTCATCTGGTATATTTTCTACAATCATAATAAGTTCTCCAAACCTACCATCAATTCATTATAATCACCAATTTTTTCTACAGCTAAAGCTACACCTGTCATAAATGATTCTCTATCAAATGAATCTTGTCTAATTGTTAAAGCTTCTCCCTTGCTACCAAAGAGAACTTGTTCATGAGCTACATATCCAGGTAATCTAACAGAATGAATATGCATTCCTTCATAATTAGCACCTCTAGCTCCATCTAAACTTTCAGTTTCTTCTGGATTACCTTGTTGATGTTCTTCACGAACTTCAGCAATTAATTTTGCAGTATTAATGGCAGTACCACTTGGTGCATCCAACTTATTATCATGGTGCATTTCAATAATTTCTACATCAGGCATATATTTTGCAGCTTGTTTTGCAAATTGCATTAATAAAACCGCTGAAATACCAAAGTTAGGTGCAATCAATCCACCAATACCGTTCTTTGCAGCAATTTCTTTTAATTCAACAATTTGTTCATCCTTAAGTCCAGTTGTACCCACAACAACTGAAATTTTATTTTCTAGTGCGAACTTAACATTTTGATAAACAGCACTTGGAATTGTAAAATCTATCCATACATCAATATCATTAACTGGGATTTGTTCATAATCTGTATATACAGGCGCATCCAAATCTGAAAATTCAGCAACTTCATTAACATTCTTTTCAGTAACTACTGGATTATAAACACCTGCAAGTTTAAATTTATCATTGTTTGCTACCATATGGATTGTTTTATTTCCCATACTTCCTTTGAATCCAGCAACTAAAACATTTATCATAAAAAAGTCCTCCCATGCATTATATTAATATCAATTATACAATACTCATCGTATTTATTAAAATACCGACTATCTAATAGTTATAAATAATATTATATCTTTGAAATTCATGATAGTATAGAACTATAATTACTATCTATAAAAAAGTGAACTTAATATAAGGGGTGAATAATTAATGACTTATCAAAACGAAAAAATTAGTCTTAAAGATTTAATTTTTATTACTATCGGTTGTTCTTTATACGCTTTTGGCTTAGTTACTGTAAATATTGCCAATAACCTTGCTGAAGGTGGAGCAACAGGTATTACCTTAATTATTAGATATTGGCTACATATCGATCCTGCATATTCAATTATTTTACTTAATATTCCTTTAATTTGGATTGGTTATCGTTATCTAGGAAAGAAAGCTTTAATATATACTATCTACGGAACTACTATGTTATCAATTTGGACTTGGCTTTGGCAAAGGATTCCTATTGATATCAATATTCATCACGACTTGTTCCTTGCTGGTGTTTTAGCTGGTTTAATTGGTGGTACTGGTTCTGGATTGGTTTATCGTTTTGGAGGAACTACTGGTGGTACCGATATAGTTGCTCGGATTTTTGAAAAGAAACGTGGCATTGTTATGGGAAAAACATTACTTGCCTTAGATGTTATCGTTTTAACTTGTTCTTTAAGTTATCTAGACTTACGCCAAATGATGTACACTTTACTTGGTTCATACGTTTTTGCCCAAGTTGTTAACTTCATTCAAGAAGGTGCCTATGCTGCACGAGGGGTTATTATTATAACTAATCATCCAACAGAGATTGCTAATGATATAATTCAGAAAATGGAACGTGGTGTCAGCTATCTTAAAATTGAAGGTGCTTTTTCTGGACAAGAACGAAAAGCATTATACTGTGTCGTTAGTCCTAATGAACTAAATACATTAAAAGGATACATCAATCATCATGATAGTGAGGCATTTGTCTCTATTTTTGAAGTTTCTGAGGCAATGGGCGACGGATTTAGTTTTAATGCCCCAAGTCGTTCACTATTGAAGTACATTAAAAAGGGAGGATAAATTTTTGAGTTTTCCTTATGAAAAGAGATTTATCTTGTATTTGCGTAATGAACGTTTTCTAGAAGAAAACACCATTGCTGATTTAACTCGTGATATCACACGTTTCTTTAATTATCTTAGACAAAATAATCCAAATTACCGTGATTCACTAAAAGTTTCATCAATTTCTAGCAATGATATTAAAGAGTATTTAAACACCTTATCAATAACTAATAATATTAAAAATACTACTTATAATAAGATGCTTACCCATATTAATACCTACTTTAAATTTTTATTTATTAATAATTTGTCACCTGTTTTACCTACCTTATCTATTAAAGGAAGGAAACGTACTGTAAATAAAACTAATGATCTAGCTTGGACTGAAAAGTTAGCTGAATATTTAGTTGATGATAATCTGAGCCTTTATACCCGTATGACTCTCTTATTGATATCACACTTCTATACAATAAAAGAGATATTACAAAAAGACTTTTATCAGGAACTAAATCAGATAGAATTTACAAATTTTGAATATGAATTTATCAATTTATTTAATGAGGAGATTCTAAACCTTCAGCAACGACAACATACTCACGATATATTTTTGAAAAAGAGATTAGATATTGTTTCACCTCAATTAACTTTACCTGGATTACACAAATATTTGAAGAAAGACCAAAAGAATATCGATATCAAGTTATCTCCTCGTGAACTATATCAAAATGTCGTATGTTATTTTATTCTAAATAATCAAAATTTAAGTGATACTCAACTTATTCAGCGATTAAGATTAGAAGACCTGACATCATTAAATTATTATCGCCAAAAATCTTCTAGTACAACCGAATAACTAAAAATGACAAGATTAAATTGCAAAATCTTGTCATTTTTATATGTATGTATAATTCAATCAATGATCTGTAAAATATTTTATTTTTGATTAGAATCAGCTTTTAAATATTTGCCTATACCAACTATAACATTATTAATTCCTATTAAAATTAAACAAACTGCCCATAATTTTTTAACCTTTACTCTATGAGCATGTAATTTATCTTTTATGTATTTTTTCATTGTAAACAGTCCTCCCCTTTATATATCGCTTTCATTATATCATATTATGAAAGCATAAAAAAACTACCACAAATATAATGTGGTAGTAAATCGAGTAATTATTAATTTAATAATTCTTTTACGGTTGCATTGACTAACTTTCCGTCAGCCTTTCCTTTGAGTTTTGGCATTACTGCTCCCATGACTTTACCAAAATCAGCTTTGGACGTTGCTCCAACTTGGTCAATCGTTTCTTGAACAATGGTCTTCACTTCATCTTCACTAAGTTGCTCTGGTAAATAGCTTTCAACAACCTTTATTTCATTCTTAAGATTTTGAACAGCTTCATCACGGCCAGCATTCTTAAATTCTTCAAGAGAATCCTTACGTTGCTTTAACTCTCGAGATAACACAGCTATTTCTTCATCTGAAGATAAGTCATGTCCAACCTCAATTTGCTCGTTCACAACTGCAGCTTTTAACATACGGATAGTGCCAAGTTTGACCTTATCTTTTGCTTTCATAGCTGCAATCATATCTTTTTGCAATGACTCTAATAAGCTCACTACATCAAGCCTCCTAAATTAGAAACGACGCTTGTTTTTACGTTTACGAGCTGCTTCGGATTTCTTCTTACGCTTTACACTTGGCTTCTCGTAGAATTCGCGTTTCCGATATTCTTGCAAAGTACCTGTTTTTGAAACGGAACGTTTGAAGCGACGAAGAGCGTCATCAAGAGATTCGTTTTTACGAACGACTGTTTTTGACATGTGTGTTTCCCTCCCTCCGAGCTTAAATGTAACCGTCTTAAATAGCAAAAGTACATATTTCAACAGTTCTTTTCTATTGTAACTAATGCTTTATCTAGTGTCAATAATATATCAATAAATAATTTGTAATTTCTTGACATATTATTCTTTACTTAGCTAATAATACATTAATTCTTCATTCCATATGGAAATAATATCTATTTAAATGTATAATTAATTACATGTAAAACGCTTTTATAGGAGTGATAATATGTCTGATTCTATTACTAATATTTTTGTTATCTCTGATTCAGTTGGCGAAACTGGTCTTAGTTTAATTACTGCAGGTACCGTTCAATTTCCTAATAGTAAATTTAACATTCGCCGTTTTCCACTAACAAAAACTATTTCCTTACTTCAAGGTATTTTGAATAAGGCAAAAAGAGAAAATGCCATTATTTTACATACTTTTGTTAATCCTGAATTATCTGACTATGTTAATAATTTTGGTAAAGAAAATAACTTGCATGTTATTGATGCTCTAACTGGTGTGGTCCAAACTTTAGCCGAGATAACTGGAGAAAAACCTTTAAATGCAGCTGGATTAAAGCACAAACTCAATCCAGACTATTTCAAGCGTATTGAAGCTCTTGAATTTGCAGTTACCTATGATGATGGTAAAGATCCATCTGGTTTCCTTAAAGCAGATATTGTACTTTTAGGTGTTTCCAGAACATCTAAAACACCTTTATCATTATATCTTGCTAACCAAGGATATAAGGTTGCCAATCTTCCACTAGTTCCTAAAACTCAAATTCCTAAAGAAATTTATCAAGTTGATAAAAAACGTATCTTCGGCTTGACTAATGATCCTGAAGTTTTAAACAATATTAGACGTCAACGCATGATTTCTTATGGTCTAGATCCAGATACTGTTTATTCAAATATGGATAATATTAATCAAGAATTAGAATTTGCAACTAATCTATATAAAGAATTAGGATGCTTACAAATTAATGTAGCAACTAAATCTATTGAAGAAACAGCAACACTTATTATTGAAAGTCTTGATAGTGAAGATTAAGCAATCTAAAGCATAATTCCGATGTATTATCGATATTATGCTTTTTTGTATATCAAAAAGAACCTTGTAATTTTTGATTTCCAACAATTACAAGGTTCTTCCTTACTTATCTTTCTTATTCACTCTTACTGTCATAACCGCATTAAACATATCTACCACACCAATAATAAGAATCAAAATCGTTAGTAAAAGATATTTTCTTTCAAAAATAAAAAGATTGAAAAATGATAAAATAAAACAAAAAATAGATACCCAAAAGTTAAATTGTTTAATTAAATCTTTAAACATCGCTACCTCCTATTTCTTCTTCTATTTTTTAAAATTGCATAATTCAACGTAAAAATTCCAAAAACTGCCCAAAATATTGAAGTTATAAAAGCTTCAAAAACTCCTACAAATAAACAGAAAAAGGCACATACGAACGAAATTATTGCAACCCAAAATGTTCCTTCTTCAAATAGACTTTTTCTATTCATAAATTAACATCCCTTCTAATATAAATAGAATAACTTATATGTTATTGAATTTACCATTTTTAAATATAGATTTTGTTTACTTCTTTCATTGAGATATTTATTTCTTTTCCAATTTGGAAAATTTGTATCAATATAACTTTTTATTTCAGATAATAACTCTCTTTTTAATTTCCTATCTTTTTGCTTTAAAACTTTTCTAATCAATACATTTCCCAGTAAATTCCTAGTGAATCTATATTCCATCTCATCTTTATAACATGTTACTTTATGTACCCGATAATATTCAATTATATCATTGTATATCCAAAAAATATCCCTAATTCTTGTAGATTTATTATAAGAAATCGAATTACTTCTTTGTACATAATGAACTCCTATATGATCATCTACAGCTATTTCCTCTATATTTTGTAAATTAGCAACCATCTTGAAAAAGAAGTCCTGATCCTCATATAATCGTCCAACTGGGAACTTAAAATCCAATGTATCTAACCATGACTTTTTATAAATTTTATTCCAAGCTACTACTCTACCTTTTACTAAGTATTCATTTAATGAATTATATTTCTTTACTACATCTTTTACGTTTTTATCTGGGAATTCCCAAAGAAAATTGCTTTCAATAATTTTTTTTCGACCATTTTCCGATAAATTATACATTCTCTCAAACATTTGACTTTCAACGTAATCATCGGAGTCAATAAAAGCAATATACTCTCCTGATGCATACTGTAAACCGAAATTTCTTGCATCAGACAACCCTCCATTTTCTTTAGTAACTAGTAATACATTAGAATAATTTTCTTTATAATCTTCAGCAATTTTATGAGAATTATCAGTACTTCCATCATCTACTAAAATAATTTCTATATCTTCTAGTGTTTGATTTACTAAGCTGTCTAAGGATCTTTTTAAATATTTTTCTACGTTATAAATTGGAACAATTATACTAATTTTCGTCATCTTTTCTCCTTATAACTTTTTTAATTCTTCTAGAAATCGCCCAAAATATTCTGAACACTAAATTTACATATCTCCCTAATTTTTCACCAAATATAGCATTATTCTTCCTAATTATTTCAATATGTTTTAAATTAGTTTTAGACTGCCATGATGCACTATAATGGTGGATGCTATGCGTATTATCAGTTGTAGTTATCTTTCCTGTCAAAAAATTCATTGGTGAAAAATATTCCATTGGATAAATTGAAATACCGTTATCCAATTTTTGAAATTCATTTTTCTTCTTGAACCCTTTTTTTAAAAAATAGTTTGTCGCATATATTGGAATAGAAATCAAATTAAGACTCCCATCCTCATTAATAAACTTTATTTTATCGTATTCATGAAGTAGGTTACCGATATCATTATTATTTTTTTCAGCTCCAAATGCTAAACCTGGATTGATAAAATATCCATTCTCATTACTTTCAATACCCATAAATATTTTATTTTCCAATAAATCGTCAAAGTTCTTAATAACTTCCACATCTGTATCTAAATATATTCCACCATATTTGTATACTACATCATATCCGACATAATCAGACACAAAACCCCACTTACCTTTTTCGAAAGCTTTTTTCATATACTCATTTTTTGTATAATCATAATTACTTTCATTCCAACATTTTATTTCGTAATCAGGACATTTTTCTTTCCATGTATCAATATAATCTTGAAGTTCTTTGGGCAGAGGATTTCCGCCAAACCAACAATAGTGAATAACTTTAGGTATCATTGATCTATCACCCCTAATTCTGTAATAGCTTTCTTTATATAGAATCCCGATCGAAGTTTATGAGCTATCTTAATAGTATTGGATTTAATCTCTTGGTATTCTTCTTTAGTCATTTTATCTAAAATTGGTTTAATTTGTGATAAATTATCAACTACTATGCCCAATTTATTTTTATCAACAAATTCAGCCAATGCTGCCTCTCGCCATATAATGATAGGCATACCTGAACTTAAATATAAAGAAGTTTTATGTGGATTGTTATATTTAAGATATTCACCGTATATACCACTACATCCTTTACTGCTGTCTCCATCCCATATCAAGCCGAAATTTTGAGTTAGCAATTCTTTAGCTAATTCATCAGGTGATAATGATCCTTTATATTCAATATATTTACTCATTAAAGCTGGCGAAAAGTTAGGCCCAAATAATGTTAATTTGAAATCTGGCTCATATTCTTTTAGAAAGGTAGCTTTATTCAAATTACCTGCATAACAAACACTTTTATCAAAAATATAATTTTCTTGTAGAGGAATATTATTGTCATAATCAAAAATTTCTAAGTCAACAATTGGTACCTTTACTCCACTATTTCTCAGCCAATCAATCATTTTTTTATTATGAGCAATTACACCATCAGACATATTTAACAAATCCAGCTCAAAATTGCTTCCATCATTTTTAAATCGTAATGACTCTAAATCATGGATTAAAATGTATACCTTTTGAGAATTTTTCTTTAAATTTCTCATTATCGCCTTATTAGTACGCTCATTAAGTGCTGGATATTGAAAAATAGCATTCTCATATCTTCCTTTTAATCTAAATGGTATATCAAATAAACTTTGTCTATAACTGACTAGCTCCGCACGTCTTCCACCATAAAAATAGAAATCCTGTATCTTAAAACCATAGATTTTTAAAAAATTTTCAACGTCTATCTTCGCCTTGGGTCCAGCTTCGTTTTGACTTTTATTATACATAGAAACAATTATGTTATTCATACATAACCTACCTCAATCTTAATATCTACTAAAAAGAGTAGGAAATGAATACCATCCCTACTCCTCTTTTTTACATACTTGGTTCATAAAATCTTCCTAATATATGTACATTTTCAGCGATGCTGACAAATGCCTTAGGATCTGACTCACGCATGGCTTCTTTTAAGTCAAACATTTCATAGCGAGAAATTACAGTTAATAATACCGTCTTTCTGTCATGCTGATATGCTCCTTCAGCATCATGAATAATTGTAATCCCTCTTCTCATGTGATGTTGAATAGTCTTAACTACAAGATCAGGTTTATTAGTAACTATCATCACTTGCATTTTTTGTTGACGAGTATAAACCATATCCATTACTTGAGCATTGATGAAAATCCCCAAAGCTGAGTAAAAAGCATGTGGCCAGCCAAAAACAAAACCAGCAGCTATAATTATGAACATATTAAAAACCAAGTTTACTGTACCAACTGATTTTCCAGTGCGTTTGCGCACAGTTAAACTAATAATATCTAATCCACCAGTTGAAATACCATTTTTTAATGCTAATCCTGTTCCAAAGCCATTAATAGCAGCACCAAAAATTGCACAAATAATAGGATCATTGGTTAAAGTAACTGGCTGAATAACTTTCATCATAATACTAGAAAAAACAACTGCCAAAATTGTAAAAATTGTAAATTTATGGCTAATTTGGAACCATGCTAATATAAACAAAGGTAGATTCAACACAAATAGCATTAGCGCTGTCGACAAATGAATTCCACTTGAAGCAGTTAATGTAGAAATCAACTGGGCTAACCCCGTAATACCTGAAGAATAAATCTTACCAGGATCCCAAAAGAAATTTAATGCAATTGATACCAAAATACCATAAATAAAAGCCATTGATGCTTTTGCAAAATACTGGTGTCTCTTCCACACCTTTTGCAACTCATCCATAATCTATAATTCCTCTCTTTATTATTAATTCCAATGCTGATTACGAAATTGTTCCCTACCGCCCATTTCTTCTAAAGCATATCTTTCCGGATTTTTCTTGTAGAAATCCTGGTGATATTCTTCTGCTTCATAGAAAGGTTTAGCATCTTCAATTTGTGTTACGATTGGCTTATCAAATTCTCCACTTTCAGCTAAGGCTTTCTTTGATTCTTCAGCAATTTTCCGTTGCTCTTCGTTATGAACAAAAATTACAGGGCGATAACTATCCCCTCTATCTTGAAATTGTCCCATTGCATCGGTAGGATCTGTTTGACGCCAATAGATATTAACTAATTCTGCATAGGAAATGATTTCAGGATCAAAAACTATTTTTACAGCTTCTGTATGACCTGTTGTATGAGAACATACTTGCTCATAAGTTGGATTTTCAACAAAGCCCCCTGTATATCCTGAACGAACACTAATAATTCCCGGCATCTTATCAAACGGCTCTACCATACACCAGAAACATCCACCTGCAAAAATAGCAGTATCTTTACTCATATAAGTCACCTCGTTCATTAAACTCATTAGATTGATTATATCATGTTTTCTAATATTATTTTATCCTTTTTTGTCCTTCTTGACAGATTTCCAGTAATGGACAAGTTTCACATTTAGGAGCTCTCGCCATACATTGATAGCGTCCCCAGAAAATCATTCGGTGATGAGATTTTATCCAATCTTCTTTAGGGACCTTTGACATTAATATCTTTTCAGTCTCCCTAACTGTAGCATCTTCTGGAACTATTGCTAAACGCTTAGAAATTCTATGCACATGTGTATCAACTGCAAAAGCAGGAACACCAAATCTCTCAGCTAATACAACATCTGCCGTTTTTCTCCCAACACCAGATAAGGACATCAACTCCTTATGTGTTTTTGGCACAACAGAATTAAAATTATCCACTAGCATCTTCGAGCATTCTACCAAATATTTGGCTTTATTTTTATAAAGACCGATAGTCTTGACATATTCAGCAACTTCTTTTGGATCAGCATTAGCCATATCTATAGGATATTTGTACCTATCAAATAATGATGGTGTAACTTTATTTACCGCTTTATCTGTGGTTTGTGCACTTAAAATAACAGCCAATAAAAAATGATAATCACTATCAGCTACTAATGAAGTTGTCGCATTCGGAAACATTTTCCCCATTTCTTGTAGCGCATATTGTGTTTCTTTACTATCTAACATGTAATTTCACCTGCTTAATCTAACCACTTTGTCAATGGTATTTTAGGTTTGTTCTCTTTATTTCTATTATTGTTACTCATTGTATTGATGTTTTCTTTCCGTTTTTCTCTAGCTTTCTTTAGATTTTCTACATCTATCTTAGATCTAATCCCTTGTTTTTCCCAACTGAGTAAAATCCTGTCGATATATTTCAAATTATACGCCTGACTTAAAACAGCTTCCCTTAAAGCAAGTAATATCAGGTCTGTTTTATATTTATCTTCTTCTATCCAATCATTTATCGTTTCTAATTCTATTGGAGATAAATCCCTACCAAATTCTACTTGAAAAGCATTAAATATTTTTTGTCTGTCATTTTCTACCGATACATTTAATAGTTCTTTTTTTTCTTCATCTATCAATGAATCTAGTTTTTGATATAAGAAATCAAAACTATAACTGTCAGTTTTTTGTCCTTGTTGATTTACAATTGTTTCAATCTTCAATATTTTTTTCTCTATTAAATTGTGTAATTGTGTATATACATCATTAACAGATATTTGCAAACTTTTAGCTATATTTTCTAGTTCAGGAAATGTTTCTCCTTTTTGAAGATAACTATTGAGTTGCAAGTACAAAATGAATTCCGTATCAGTCATTCCTAATTTCTTATAATTTTTCAATACCAGGTTTGAAATTACTATATTTCCTTGACGTAGAAATTCTCTTAATGTACTGTCCAATTTTATCACCCGTTTCTTAATTCACTATCTTGATTTAAACATATATTACTATTAAAAAGCAATTTAAAAAGGCCGATGAAAATTCATCAGACCTCTTCAAAATAAATTTATGGGTAAATTCTATTCAATAATCTTGGGAATGGAATTGCTTCACGAATATGATCTTCACCTGTAATCCAAGTTACAGCACGTTCTAATCCTAAACCAAAACCAGAATGTGGAACACTACCATATCTACGCAAGTCTAAATACCATTCATAATCCTTTACATCTAGACCAGCTTTAATAATTTGTTCTTCCAAATATTTTGGATCTGTAGCACGTTCAGATCCACCAATGATTTCACCGTATCCTTCAGGTGCTAACATATCAGCACAAATTACTACATCATCACGAGTTGGATGTGGTTTCATGTAAAATGGCTTAATAGCTTTTGGATAGTTCATAACAAAAACTGGTTTGCTAAAATGTTCAGCTAAATATGTTTCTTCAGGAGAACCAAAATCTTCTCCCCATTTTACATCTGGGAATTTACCAGATTGTTGCAATAATTCAATTGCTTCATCATAAGAAATACGTGGATATGGTAATTCCGTATATCTCTTAAGAACTTCCGTATCTCTACCTAAAATTTGTAGAGGATATTGACAGTTGTCTAAAACACTTTGTACTAAATATGCAACATAACGTTCTTGAATTTCTAGACTTTCTTCTTGATGCATGAATGCCATTTCAGGTTCAATCATCCAAAATTCAATCAAATGGCGACGTGTCTTAGATTTTTCAGCACGGAAAGTAGGACCAAATGAAAATACTTTTCCATAAGCCATTGCTCCAGCTTCTTCATATAACTGTCCAGATTGTGATAAATATGCATCTCTATCAAAATATTCTGTATGGAATAATTCAGTTGTTCCCTCTGGTGCACTACCAGTCAAAATAGGTGCATCCAATTTAATGAACCCTTCTTTGTTGAAGAATTCATAAGTTGCACGAATCATTTCATTACGAATTTGCATAATAGCAAATTGTTTCTTAGAACGTAGCCATAAATGGCGATGGTCCATCAAAAAGTCTGTACCATGTTCTTTGGGTGTAATAGGATATTCATTACTTTCACCAACAACTTCTATTTCTTCAATTTCGATTTCATATCCGAAATGTGAACGTTTATCTTCATGAATGACACCTGTAACATACAAACTAGTCTCTTGCTTTACTTCCTTAGCAAGAGCAAATGTTTCCTCACTAACAGCATTTTTCACAACTACTCCTTGGAAATATGCTGATCCATCACGCAATTGTAAAAAAGCAATCTTCCCACTGGAACGTTTATTAGTAAGCCATACACCTATTTTTATTTTTTCGTTAACATGGTGTTTAGCATCAATAATACTAATCGTCTTCACTAATATAACCTCCTATTTTCTTTCTTCAACAAACATTTTAATACGTTTTACCGCTTCTTCAAGATTATCTAAACTTGCAGCATAACTTATTCTAATGTAATCAGACATTCCAAATGCAACTCCTGGAACCACAGCAACATGTGCCTTTTCTAATAAAAATTCTGCAAATTCAGAGACATTACTACATCCTACCAACTCTGCGGCTTTAGCAACATTAGGAAATAGGTAGAAAGCTCCTTGAGGTTTTGAATCAAACACAAATCCCGGAATTTCTTTAAGTTCCTCATAGATTTTATTTAATCTTTCTTCATAAGCCTCTCGCATAGTAGACACACTACTTTGATCTCCATTTAAAGCTTCTAAAGCTGCGTATTGACTAACTGCTGTCAAATTACTTGTAGAATGTCCAGCTACTGCAGCAATCTTTTTAATAAATTCTGCATCAGCTACCGCATATCCAACTCTCCAGCCTGTCATCGCATAAGATTTAGATAATCCACTTACTAAAATTGTCTGTTTTCTAATATCATCGCTTAAATCCATTAATGATACGAACCGAGTACCATTATAAACCAACTTTCCATACATGTCATCACAAATTATAACTATGTCATTCTTTACAGCCCAATTTCCAATTTCTTCCAATTCTTCTTTTGTATATACTAAGCCGGATGGATTTTGTGGTGAATTTAAAATCATCGCTACTGTTTTGTCGGTTCTAGCACTTTCTAAATCTGATGCTGTTACTTTTAGTCCCTTACTTGGTTTAACAAATACAGGTTTCCCATCCGATAATTTAATTTGCTCACCATAACTTACCCAGTATGGGAGTGGAATAATCACTTCATCTCCCTGATTTAGCAAGCATTGTGCTATGGCATATAAAGCAAATTTCCCACCAGTCGTAACTGCAACATTATCACTCGTAAAGTTAGTATTGTAGTCTTTGTTAGTAACCTCTGCTACTTTTTCTCTCAATTCCTTTATACCTAATACAGGAGTATATGAATCTGCTTTTCCATCATTAATTGCAGCAATAGCAGCATCTCTTATATTCTTAGGTGTTTGAAAATCAGGTTCTCCTACCGTTAAATTAATTACATCAATTCCTTCAGCACGCATTGCATTAGCTCTAGTTGATAGTGCAAGCGTCGCAGATGGTTGTATATTTTTAGCTCTTTGTGAAATTTGCATAGATAACTGCCTCCAAATTATATATTTTGAATGGATTTTATGATCTTTCCAGTTTTAAAACTTATCAAATCATAACAAATATTATTTTGATTATTCAAATACGTTACTTCCCAAACAGGTTTGTTATTTACCAATCCTAAGGAAGTTTTTGTTATCTTTTTGGGATTTCTTTCTACCTTAACGATATTCTTAGCTTTATTTACAGAAATCCCCTTATCCTGTGCATATATATTTACTTTTTTGCCATTTTGAGAAGTAATAACATATACCTCTTGACCACGCTTATTTGTACCATAAATAGTGTAATAAGTCTGTTTTCTATTAAACACATAAAAGTCTTCAGCTTTTCTTACGTTACCATATTTCTTAGCCACCAAATAAGCTTCTTTTTTTGCTTGAACTTGTGGACTTTGAGCTTTTGCGTAACCTAAAATTATTAAAAGGACAATAATAGTAATTGTACTCCAAAAATAAAATTTCTTATTTACCCTTGAATCATGTTTTCTTCTCAATTTTCTCACCAAAATTTCTATTTGATTCTATACTATTAAATCATTAGTATCTGAGCAATATTATACAATAAAAAAAGCAAACTTTAAAATTCAAAATTAATAAAATATGTGTAAAAAGCTCATATTTCCCCTTTATTCATCAAAAAATGAAGTAATTTCTTTTAGTAAATCATCAATTTTCAAACTTTTAAGATTAACTCCATCTGGAAACGAACTAATAAATTTTTCCCCATAGTTTTTATTGGTAATTCTTGAATCAAGTAATACAAATATTCCTTTATCTTTAGGTGTTCTTATTAATCTTCCCCAACCCTGTTGCAATCTTAAAATTGCCTCTGGTAAAGCTAGATTATAAAATGAATTAATTCCTTTTTTTTCTAACTTTCTATACCTAGCTTTATTAAGGACAGTATCTGGAGACTGGAATGGTAATCGTGTGACTATTACCATCTCTAAATTATTTTCAGGTAAATCAATACCTTCCCAAAAAGCGCCTGCTCCTAATAAAATTTTTCCTTCTCCTAGCATAAATCTCTTTTTAATTTTTTCTACACTGCCAGTTATACCTTGCGCTAAAATCTCACGTTTACTTCCAATTTTCTTAACTAACTTAGGATAAACTGATTCAATTATTTCTAATGAATTAAATAATATCAATGTCTGTCTATTATTATTCAGCAATATTTTCTCTAAATCATGAGATAAATACTCTATGTATTCTTTTTTTGAAATCGACGTTATATCCGGAATATCTTTTAAAATATAGGCTCTAGTTTGTTTGCTATAATCAAAAATATTATCGTATTTCTTAATCTTAACCTGACTATTGAGATCTAATTGTCTAAACATGTAATCCCTAGTTTCTTTCATAGCTAGGTTTGCACCTACCAGTAAAACTGTAGAAAATTTTTTATATACTCTATCATTTAAGAAGTTCTCACCATCTAACATGATAAAATTCAAACGTAAATGTCCATTTTCTTGTTTATATGGATATGTCAACCAGATAAACTCTGTTTCCAATTCATCTTCCAATCTATTTAAATCTAGATATGACCAACTTTTCATTTCGCTTAATAAAAGATTAAGTAACTTTTGATAATCATTTATTAACTGAATTTCATCCAATCCCAATCTCCCAGTAACAATGGCTATGCTATACTTTTGAGAAAATTTATTTTGAAGCCTTTTTAAATTTCTTAAAGCCTTCTCAATTTTTTTAAATATAAATAAATTTGCCTTAATCATTCCTCTAAGATTCAAAGGTTTTATTGGAACTTCAACATATACATCTGATGCTTTGTTCATATTTGAATTAAGATAAGTCATAAAAATTTCTCTTAGATTCATTATTTCATAGTCTATAGTTTGAATTGGTCTTATTAACTCAGTATATTGTGCTTTAGTAATAAAATTTATCTCTACCAAATCTCTAAATGAAAAAGATAATTGTGATTCCATTTTTACTAGTAATGAATCAGAAATTATTTTTATTTGATCAAAATCTATTGTTTTTCTGTTTTCTTTAAGCAAATTATCATTCAGGTGCTGTGCTTCATCAACTATTAATACCGTGTCATTTCCGCCTAATTTATCAACATGACTTAATAAATAAGCATGATTTGTAATAATTATATTCGCATGTCTTCTCAAAATTTCTTGCCGCTTTAAAAAGTCTACTGAATAAAATGCACTTTTTTTATTTAGTCCTCTTATACCATGATGCTCTATTTGTGCAAAAATTGTATCTTGCATACTCAATAAGTTAAGTTCTTCCATATCGCCAGTTGAAGTTTCCATAAGCCAAACTAATAAAGTCATCTGTATTTGAGTGGCCTTTTTTGACTGAGGGATAGATAAACTTTGGTAGAATTTATCTATATCAATATAATGCTGGCTTCCCTTTAAATTTACAATATTCAAATTAAAAGGAATAACTTCTTTTAACATTGATATATCCTTATCTATTAACTGATTTTGTAAAGTTGTAGTAGCGGTACTTATTACAACTTTTTCTTCAGTAGCTTTATATGCAATAGGCATTAGATAGCCTAATGTTTTGCCAATCCCAGTTGCGGCATCATATATATATTTTTTTGATTTTTTTTCATTCAAGTCATTATTAATATCATCCATCATTTTTATTTGACTAGAACGCCATTCCAAGACTTCAGAAAAAAGATTTTGCTTTTCATCCTTTGTCTCAGGATATTCTTGTTTTGATATTTTTTCGTCTATGAGTTTAGGCCTTTTTAAGACAATATCTTCTACGACCATTAAATCATTAGGTAACTTCTCTTCTCTATCCTTTTTATTAAGGTATACTTCATTAAAAAATTCACCTGTTTGAGCAATTAAAGAATCCCCCATTTTCGCTAATCTTTGTAATAGAATTAAGGGGAAAGTTTCAATTCTCTTTTTTAAATTAATTAATAATTCAGCTGTTGCTTTAGTATCACTATCCGCTTTATGAGGATGTATATGAGAAAGTTGTAGATACTTACTAACATCTATTAACCTATATGAGACTAATGTTGGATAAATTATTTGTGTCAGCTGAACTGTATCCATCATTGGTAATTCCAATTCTGGGTATCCAGCCCTTTCTAATTCAGAACTTAAGAAACTATAGTCAAAATTCACGTTATGCGCTACAAAAGTTGTATTCTGCAACATCGCATAAATTGTTCCTGCAACTTCATCAAAATATGGCGCGTACCGTACATCTTTATTTTTTATTCCTGTAAGTTTCTTTACTTCAGCTGGTATAGGCATCCCTGGATTTATTAAGGTAGAAAAATGATTTACAATTTTATTTGATTGTACAAAATCACAGCTAAATTGAATTATTTTATCGCTACCATCTTGTTTAGGACCTGTAGTTTCTAAATCAACCACTGCATATATTCTTTCTTTTATCATTAATCTCACCTTCATTGCTAAAATTCTCAACCATCTTAATCTTAGCATAATTTCTTATTACCAGTATACATACTTTACTGTTCCACGTACTTTTTATAGGTATCTACTTCCTATTTCTTTATCTAAATTTAAAAATATTCTTTTAAAAATCCCTAGCTATATTATTGTTTATATCATTAATAACATGTATAATTACACTGTTTGTACTACTATAGAGGTATATAAAATTCGAAGGGAGAAGAGTGATTTGCATATATTTCATGATGCTAAGGGTTCTAGTCATGCAAAAATTATTTTAATTGGTGAACATGCTGTCGTATATGGTCATCCAGCAATCGCTCTGCCATTAAAAACCGTAACCGCAACTGCAAGTATTAAAGTTATACCATCATCAAGTGAACAAACTATTACAAGTTCTTACTATGATGGTTCAGTTGATGATATGCCTAAAAATATGCTCGGTATTAAGAAATTAATTTTAAAATTAGTTTCTGATTTACGTATAGAAAATGGATTTGAGTTACATTTATCCAGTCAATTACCCGCAGAAAGAGGTATGGGATCTTCAGCTGCCGTTGCGATTTCTATTATTCGTTGTTTTTACAACGCTACCGATACTAGAATTAATCATAAAAAACTATTATCATACGCTGATATTGCTGAAAAAGTTACTCATAACAATCCTAGCGGTTTAGATGCTACAACTAGTGCTAGCGATAATCCTATCTGGTTAATTCGTAATAAAGAAATTACACCTATTCCAATTAACCTAGATGCTTATCTACTAATTAGTGATAGCGGTATTAAAGGTCAAACAAGTGAAGCAATAAAAATTGTTAAAGACCAACTTAATACAGACGAAATATCAACTTCATCAAAGTTAGCTGCATTAGGTAGATTAGCACAAACCACTAGAGATCAACTGGCTAATAATGATATAGTAGGACTCGGAAAAACATTTACTTTAGCCCAAAAAGATTTAATTTCTTTAGGTGTTAGCACTCCTAAATTAGATAATCTTATTAATATAGCACTTAAAAACGGTTCACTAGGTAGTAAACTTACTGGTGGTGGTCGTGGTGGATGTTTTATCAGTTTATTGAAGACAAAAAAAGAGGCAGAAGTACTTGCTAAAATTTTAAATCAACACGGGGTTACTAAAAATTGGATAGAGCCCCTATCGAATCTTTAGGAGGAATTAATTTATCGTGTCCAATCATGCCGCTGCACGAGCACACACAAATATTGCATTAATTAAATATTGGGGAAAAAAAGATACAGAGTTTATTCTACCTATGAATAATTCTTTATCACTAACTTTGGATCATTTCTATACTGATACTTCAGTTACTTTTGATTCAAGTTATACTAAAGATACTTTTACTCTGAATGGAAAAGAAATTCCTAATGAAAATGTGCATAAATTTTTAAACATCGTTCGAGAAAAAGCTGGTATTTCAGAATTCGCAAAGGTTAACTCAACTAATCATGTTCCTACAACTGCTGGATTAGCATCTTCCGCTTCTGCTTTTGCTGCATTAGCTGCTGCTGCAAGTAAAGCTAGTGGTATGAATTTATCTCGTCGCGATTTATCTCGTTTAGCCAGACGTGGATCGGGATCAGCTACTCGCTCTATTTATGGTGGTTTTGTTGAATGGCAAGCAGGTGATAATGATCTAAATTCTTATGCTGTTCCATTTATTGAAAATGTGTCTTGGGACATAAAAATGATTGCAGTTGTTATAAATAGTAAACCCAAAAAAATAACTTCGCGTGCTGGTATGCAAACTGTTGTTAATACTTCTCCTTATTATAATTCTTGGATAAAAGAGGCTAACCGCTCTATCCCATTGATGAAAGAAGCTATTAGCAAACAAGATTTTACTACTATGGGTGAATTAGCCGAAGAAAATGCTATGAAGATGCATGCTTTAAATTTAAGCGCTCATCCTCATTTTAGTTATTTTTCTCCTGAAAGTATTCAAGTTATGAATCTTGTAGAAGAATTACGTTCAATGGGAATTGAATGTTATTACACCATGGATGCTGGTCCAAATGTTAAAATTATTTGTCTAGGAAAAGATACTGCTAGTATCACTTCCTTTTTACAAAAAAATCTTCCTAACACTGAAGTTTTGGTTTCTTCAGCGGGACCAGGTGTACAATATCTTGATTAATTTACAAAGAAAGGTTATGATGTTTTGATTTCTGTCAAAGCTCCAGGAAAATTATACATTGCTGGTGAATATGCTGTTGTTGAAACTGGACAACCAGCTATTCTAGTGGCTTTAGATCAATTTGTATATGTAAATTTAGAAAAGAGTAATGATTTAGGGTCAATCATTTCTAAACAATATAAAGAAAATTCTTTATATTGGAAACGAGAAGGTAATCAAATTATTTTTGATAATCGAGACAATCCATTTCATTATATTTTATCTGCTATTAATTTAGTCGAAGAATATGCCCAAAGTCTAGGTAAAAAAATGGAATTCTATCATCTAAAAATTGATAGTGAATTAGATAGTCCTGATGGAAAGAAATATGGACTTGGTTCTTCTGCTGCAGTCACTGTAGCAACTATTAAAGCTCTATCTGAATTTTATGAACTAAATTTATCAAAAGAGCATCTTTTTAAACTAGCTTCTATTGCTCATTTAAATGTTCAAGGAAACGGTTCTTTAGGGGATATCGCTGCTAGTGTTTACGGTGGTTGGATAGCTTATCATTCTTTCGATAAAGAATGGCTTAAAGTCGCTCAAAGATCCTATACAATTTCCGAACTTTTAGATTTAAATTGGCCTAATTTGAAAGTTACTCAATTGACTCCACCTGATAACTTAAACCTTCTAATAGGTTGGACTGGATCTCCTGCATCAACTTCACATCTAGTAGATGCAGTTGCCCTTCATAAGGCTAATAATCAAAATAAATACAATCATTTCTTAGAAAATAGTTGGAAATGTATCGATACAATGATTACTGGTTTTAAGGAAAATTCTCTATCCAAAATTCAAAAATCATTAATATATAATCGTGAATTACTCCGAAATTTAGCTAGTTTGAGTTCTGTAGAAATCGAGACTCCCCTACTAACTAAACTTATCACTTCTGCAGAAAAATTTGGTGGAGCAGCAAAAACTTCTGGTGCTGGTGGAGGAGATTGTGGTATTGTTCTAATTGATAAATCTATGAATGTTGAGCCATTATTTGCTTATTGGAAAGAAAATGGAATAGTCCCATTATCATTACACGTTTATCAAGATTAATTACAGGAGATTATTATGAAAATTCATCAACATCGCAAAAATGAACATCTTTCTTTAGCTGAAAAATTTTTTAAAACTCAATCATCTAATCAGTTAGATGAAGTGCAATTAATTTATAGTAACTTACCTGAGTTAAATTTATCAGATATAGATATAAGAAGTACGTTAGTCGGTGAAGATATTCCTGTACCCTTTTTTATTAACGCAATTACTGGAGGAAGTTCACAAACTGATGATATAAACTATAAATTATCAACTGTCGCTGCTAAAACAAATATACCTATGGCCTGTGGCTCTCAAAGTATTGCTTTAAAATATCCTAGTTTATCACCAAATTTCAGTAAAATAAGGCAACTAAATCCAAATGGCTTTTTGTTAGGCAACCTTGGAGCAGGTCATTCTTACTCAAACTTCAATGTTGCTCAACAAATGATTGATGCTAATGCAATGGAACTGCATCTTAATGTTTCTCAAGAATTAGTCATGCCTGAAGGCGATACTGAATTTGTGTGGAAAGATAATATTCGTGAAATAGTTAATAATTCATCATTTCCTTTACTTGTTAAGGGGGTTGGACAAGGATTAACTCCTATGACTATTAAAGAATTAGCTGATATTGGTGTTAAGTATATCGATCTTTCTGGCAAAGGTGGTACTAATTTTATAGAAATTGAAAATCGTCGTCGTAAACAAAAAGAATTAGCATTTTTGCAAGATATTGGTATGACTACTGCTCAATCCTTAGTAGCTGCTAAACTTGTAGATGAAGACATTTCTTTCACTGCCTCTGGGGGAATTAGAAATTCTCTTGATATAGTAAAATGTTTAGTTTTAGGAGCTGACAATGTTGGTATTTCTGGCCTATTTTTACATATTTTATTACGTCAGGGAACTGAGAGTTTAATTGAATATATAACTAATTTAAAAATTGAAATTAAAAAAATTATGTTGATGCTAGGTTGTAAAAATATTGATGACTTACATAAATTACCAGTAATTTTAAGCTCTGAGTTATTAGTTTTTAAAAAGCAAATGACTGAGTTATTAAAAAATAAAGGTTGAGATTTTTAATCCCAACCTTTATTTTTTATACGCATATTTTGTTAAAAATAATTGAAACAACAATTCTGGATTCTGACTACTTGTTTTTAACTTTTCTTCTATTTCGGCCAAACCTAAGTAAGCAGATTTCAAACTATTATTGCTAAATTTACGAGCATTCTGCATAGCTAACTTCACTCTAAAGGGATGAACTTTTAAAGTTGAGGCAATACTTCCTTGATCATAGCTATGCTTCTGTAATATTTTAACTTGTAAAAGTAATCTAAATTGTCCAATTAAGATCGCATTTATTTTTATTGGCTCTTCTTTTTGTTCTAAAAGTTCATGATATAATTCAAATGCTTCTTTTATCTTTTTATCACGAACAAAATCTACCAAGTCAAAAACATTTTGTTCCAGCGATTTTGTAACTAATCTATCTACCTCACTAACTGTAATCTTTTTAGTATCAACAGTTGCTATTATTAGTTTAGAAAGTTCATTCATTATTTTAGAGAAATTGGCATTGGTTAATTGAATTAATCTGTCTATTGCTCTTTTTTCAATTATAACTTTTTTCTCATCACAATATTTTATAAGATATTGTCTTATCTCAGATTCATTCAACGAGGAAGTATCCACTATTTCAGCTTTTGACTTTAACTCTTTAACTACTTTCTTACGTGAATCTAACTTCTCATAACTTGCTAATACTACTAACAAAGTATTTGGAGAAGGATTTTGCAAATATCCTATCAATTCATTTACATCTTGTTCGATAGAATGTTTCTTTGTATCCCCTGTTAAAAAATACGGATGAGTAATAATCACCAATCTTTTTTCACTAAAAAAAGGAGCAGAAATTGCATCTGCTATTGCAGTTGCAATCGAAGTAGTTTCCATATCATAAATTGCAGCATTAAATTCCCTATCACTTTCAGGAATATAGTTCCAAAATAATTCTTTAACTTTATTATTAAGATATGTATCTTCCCCTAAAACTAAATAAACATTTTTTAGACTATTATTTTCTATTTCTTTGCGCAACTCATCTACTTTCACTTTTCTATCTCACTTTCTAATTAATATTTTTCCATATTTAGTACTCATACAAAATTTGTCTTTAGACATATTTACTACTTTTATCATTCCCTTATCGGAAGTCATTAAATATGGAATACCATTTGCATTTAATGTCCTCAATGTTTCAATATTAGGATGTCCATACCTATTATTAAGACCTACCGAAATAATAGCATATTGAGGTTTTAAACTTTTTACAAATTGATCTGCAGTTGATGTTTTACTCCCGTGGTGCCCTACTTTTAAAATATCACACCGTAAATCAGGGTACTTTTCTATTACTTTTATTTCATTTTCTTGATCTAAATCACCCGTAATTAAAAAAATTAGTTTGTTCATGTTATATTTTAGAACTATGGAATCTTCATTTTTCCCTTTTCCTTCAACAAATGGATGTAAAATATCTATTCTTTCTTTAGAAAAATCACTAGTATCAGTAATAGGCTCTACCACTTTATTATTACAGATATTCGATTCATTCAATCTTTTATTAAAACTTGATAATTTCTCCATTCCTAAAGGAACCAAAATTTTTTTGATCTTTATTTTTTGACTAATACTTGGAAAATTACCAACATGATCTGCATCTTGATGTGTTAAATAAAGCTTATCTATCGAATTAATTCCTTTACTTAACAGATAATTGACTATAATCCTTTCGCCACTAGTCTGGCTTGTCCTACTTCTCCATTTTTCATGCTTAAAACTAACTTTTCCACCTGTATCTACTAAAATTACTTGATTATTATTTTTTTCTCTGATTAGAGTAGCATCACCTTGCCCGATGTCAAAGTAAACTAATTCGTCTTTATTTCGATGTATTTGACTATATGAAAAAATATATACCAATACTTGTAGATAAATAATTACATTTTTTCTCCTGCTAACTTCTAAACAGATCATAAGTGATAGCAATAGTATAACTACCGTTAGATACGGTTTCCCAAAAATTATCATAGGTGAACTATCTGCTAATTTCTCAAAGAAGATCGAAATTAAAAACAAAATAGTATTACTAATTTTTGAGAAGACATTTAATAGTACTCCTATTATTGTAAATGGTAGAATTATATATTCAAAAATTGGAATAATGCATATAGATAGAAAAGTAGTTAGTACATTCCATTGATATGTATGCCATAACATTAATGGTATACTATATCCACTCATCTTTATACCAATCTTTATGCTATTTTCTTCCTCATTTAGAATTAAAACTAACGTCAACAAATAGCTTAACTGCATCCCCATAGTGAATAATATCATTGGTGAATATAATAGGTTTATAATTATCATCAATGACCATGAAGTTAATTTATCTATCTTTATTGATAAAAAATATCTACTAAATATAGGTATCCATACCATAAATACTGCACGTATAATACTTGATGAAGAACCTGCTAAAATTATATATATGGGCAGACAAATAATCAACCACATATCTACCGTCTCTGCTGTTATCCGTAGTATTTGTGCTAATTTTTGCAGAATTTTCACTAAATAAAAAACATGCATTCCTGATAAACTGAAAAGATATAATAAGCCTAATTCTTTGATACTACTATTTATATCATCAAATCCATCATCCCTATATCCTACTACTAAGGCTGTTGAATATCCTCGTAAATACTTAGGAAATAATTGTAGATAACATATTATACTTTTTCTTAAATCATGTAATTTACATAAAAGTTTATATTTAGAGGGAACTTTATTATTTTCTAAACTTATATGTTTAACAGTTAAACCATTATATATCTTTTTACTTTGACAAAATTTTTTATAATCAAATTCATTTTCATTAGTAGGAGGAGAAATTCCTTTAATTTTTCCTGTTACAGTATATACATCACTATTTATTTGTTTTTTGAAATAATTCTGCTCTGCTTTAGATTTTAAATAATAATAAGTACATATCTGTTGTTTTCCTTCTAACCATCTTCCTGTTAATGTCAGTAAATCTCCGTTAACTTTTATATTATCTGCATATACCAAAATATGCTGGTTTTTAACACTTAATTCTTGTTTTATTTCTCTACTTTTACTACATTGATAGTAATTAAAAATATATGTTATACATCCTAGGCACCATATTAAACAAATGTTTACTATACAAATACTTTTAGTACATAAAATCCTCAAACAAATTAAACATAGTACCACTATAAAAATATAATTGAATTCAAAAAATAATAATTCAATAACCACTAAAAGAATTGCACAGAAAAAAATAACAATCCTGTACAATACTTTTTATTCCTAATTTTCTGCAATATTTATTGAAACTGTATTTAAATATTTAGGTTCAACTTTAACTTGTTCAACTGCTACTTTTTTTCGTTTCAATAATCTTATCGCATAATCGTCATTATGATAATTACGCATATAATATATTTTCTTTATACCTGCTTGCAACAATGATTTAGTGCATTGCAAACAAGGAAAATCTGTAACATAAATTTCTGCCCCATCTGTTGGAATTCCAAATTTTGAACATTGTAATACTGCATTCATTTCCGCGTGAATTGTTCGTAAACAGTGTCCGTCAACAACGTAACATCCTACATCAATACAATGATCATCGCCAGAAACAGCTCCATTATATCCTCCAGCAATTACACGCTTATCCCTAACCAAAATTGCTCCAACTGATAACCTTTCGCATGTTGATCTTAATGAAAGCAATACTGCTTGTAACATAAAATACTGATTCCAAGGTATTCTTTTATCGGTCATAAAATTCACCATCCAAATATGTTTTTATTTAGTATAACATAGTTTAAACTGTTAATTTATCTGAGATTGCAGCAAATGTTTTATCTCCTATACCGGAAACATTCTTTAACTCATCAATTGTTTTAAATTTCCCGTGCTCATCGCGATATGAAATAATCAGCTCAGCTTTCTTGTCTCCTATTCCATTCAATTGTGTTAACTGCTCTTTAGTAGCAGTATTAAGATTTATTTTACTGTTATCTCCGGCCTCCTCTGTTGTATTGCTATTACTTGTATCACTACTCATAGTGTTTTCCGATTGTAATTCTATAATTACATCACCAGTATAGTTTTCTCCTTGCTTAGGCACATAAATCATCATTTGATCACTTAATTTATGTGCATAATTAAGCTTACTAACATCCGCATTATTTTCTAATCCTCCAGCTTGTTGAATAATATAAGCTAGTCTTTGATTTGGTTTTGCTTTATACAAACCTGGATGTTTAACAGCTCCTTTAATATCTACAAATATTTCCTTCTTAGTCACACTAGATTTAACTTGCGGCACAGATGTAGAAACTTTACTTATTTGAGATGTACTGCTACTAGATATTTCAAAAGTATCACTATCTGAGTGTTTAGTAGGTAAAACAAAAATTAGTGTTACAATTATTGCTATTACAATGGTTACTATTTGCCATTTATTATTTTCTAGAAACTCTTGAAGTTTTTCTTTTATCTCTTCTTTCATCACTTATTCCTTTCTTAAGTTCCCTCTAAGATTAATAAATACGCAAAAAAAATTATTTTTCAAAAAAATACAAAAAAACAAGCCTCCATTGAGACTTGTTTAAAATATAAATTACATTTCATTAGGAGCTTTTACACCTAATAAACGTAAAGATTCTTTTAATGTAGTAGCAACACTTTGTACTAATGCTAATCTTGCATTCTTTTCAGCATCATCATTCAAAATTCTAGAATGTGCATAGTATTTATTAAATGCTTTCGCTAAATGAATTGCATATTTTGCAACAACAGAAGGTTCATATTCACTAACAGCTTTCTTTACTGTTTCAGGGAAAGCAGCCAATAAACGTAGTGTTTGCCATGCTTCTGGATCACTAATTTCTAAGTTATCAGAATCTAATTCTAAATCACCTGCTTTACGTAATATACTCATAGCACGTGCATGTGAGTATTGTACGTATGGTCCTGTTTCTCCTTCAAAACGGACAACTTCATCTAAGTTAAAGTCGAAACTGTTAATTCTTTCATTCTTCAAATCATGGAAGACAACAGCACCTACACCTACAGCTTCTGCTACTTCTTCCTTGTCAGCAAGGTTTGGATTCTTTTCTTCGATTTGCTTATTAGCTAATTTAACAGCATCATCTAAAACTTCTTCTAATAAAATTACACGTCCAGAACGAGTAGACAACTTCTTACCACCGGATGTAATCAATCCAAATGGAATATGATGAATATCATCTGACCAGTCGTATCCCATTTCTTTTAAAACGGCTTTCAATTGCTTAAAATGGTTAGTTTGTTCTTGACCTACTACGTATAATGATTGTACAAAATCATATGTACGGTAACGATATAATGCAGCAGCTAAATCACGAGTAATATATAGTGTTGCTCCGTCTGTTTTTCTAATTAAAGCAGGGTTTAAATCGTATTTTTCTAAATCTACAATTTCTGCCCCTTGACTTTCTTTTAATAATCCCTTTTCTTGAAGCAAGTCTGTAATTTCATCCATTTTATCATTATAGAATGCTTCACCATTATATGAATCAAAGGTAATATTTAAACGATCATATACTTCAGTAAATTTCTTTAGAGATTCTTCACGGAACCATTTCCAAAGTTTAAGTGCTTCTTCATCACCATCTTCTAACTTTTTAAACCATTCACGTGCTTCTTCATCCAATTCAGGATTATTAACATCTTCTTCATGGAAACGAACGTAATACTTCAATAAATTATTGATTGGGTCAGCTTTAACTTCTTCTTCACTTCCCCATAGTTTATATGCAACAATTAATTTACCAAATTGTGTTCCCCAGTCACCTAAATGATCTATTTTTATTGGCTTATAATTTACTTTTTCAAGTAATAATGCTAAAGAATTGCCGATAACTGTAGAACGTAGATGTCCCATTGACATTGGCTTAGCAATATTAGGTGAAGACATATCAATAGGAACATTTCCACCATGACCTAAATCTTGGTTACCGTAAGCAGAACCTTCAGATAAAACTTCAGATAATATATCTTTACTGAATTCTTTTTTGTCTAAAAAGAAATTCACGTATGGGCCTACTGCTTCTACCTTTTCAAATCCTGTTTGGTCAATCTTTTCAACCAATTCACTAGCTATCATTTGTGGTGCTTTACGTAATACTTTTGATAATACAAAAGCAGGAAATGCATAATCCCCTAAATTAAGTGTCTTAGGTTTTTCTATCTTAGCTAAAATATCTTCTTGTGATAATTTTCCATCAACAGCTTGTTCAATAACTTGAGCAACTTTAACTTTATAATCCATGTTGTCCTCCCATATAAAAATAAAAAACTCCTGCATAATAATATGCAAGAGACGAGAAATTCCCGCGGTACCACTCTACTTGATTAGTAATCCACTCAAAAAATATTAAATTGTTATTCTAAGAAACGCGATTCATTTACTTCCATTATCCAACTCACACCAACTTGGACTCGCTTAGAACTTTCATAAACTACTAATTTCTATCATAGAATAGTCAAAACCACAGGGAAAACTCATTCTCTGTTATAAATCATAATAAACTACTGAAGACATGATAACAAAACTTAATCTATAGGTCAATCTATCTATGATTTTTTTATTTATTTCTTGAAATTTACTGAAGTTTAATTTAATATGTAAGAAAATTTTCTATTTTTGGAGGTTTCACATGAGCTACTCGACCCTATTATTTGATATTGATGATACCTTATTGGATTTTCATGCTACTGAAAATCGAGCTCTAGAATTACTTTTTGAAAAGCATGGTATTGAATTAACTGATACTGTAAAAGATAATTATGTAAAATTTAATCAAAGTCTATGGAAAAAATTAGAATTGGGAGAAATTAGTAGACAAGAACTCATGACTAACCGTTTTACTACTTTCTTTAAAAAGGAATTTGATCTTAATATCGATGGACTTAGTTTGAACAGAGAATACTTAGAGTTCTTATCAACTGGTACTGATACTATTCCTGGAGCAAAAGATTTACTTTCTACTTTAAAAAAATCTGGGCATAAATTATACGTCGTTACAAACGGTATAGATTTTGTTCAAGAACGTCGTTTACGCAACACCGGATTCAATTCATTTTTTGATGATATCTTTATTTCTCAAAAAATTGGCTATCAAAAACCAGATGCTAGATTTTTTAAGAGCGTATTTAATGAGCTATCTGAATTCAATCCTGATGACACGCTTATTGTTGGTGACTCACTTACATCTGACATTCAAGGTGGGCACAATGCTAACATAGACTCTATTTGGTACAATCCAAAATTATCTCCTATTGATAAGAAAATTACCCCTACTTATCAAGTAAATAATTTACCGGATATTTTGCAAATTGTTGGTTAATTGTCTTGCATATTCAAATAAAATTTGCTAATATTCTTAGGATAATTAGTAATATAAGGAGATTTTTATGGAAACTAAGTTTGAAATTGGCGATCGCGTTAAATGTAAGAAATTTGCTTCTTTAACTCATGATTTTATCGGTACAATTGAAAAAATTTATGAAAATTCTGCAATGGTTACAATTGTAGAACATGATAAAGCAGACTCTGTTGTAGTAACTGATTTTCATAATCGTGCTGTAGTTCGCCTTTCTGATATGAAAAAAGTAGCAGCTTAATATATAATGACATTGATAAATTTTTATGTTATACTTATCAATGTCTTGCGGGTATAGTTTAGTGGTAAAACTTCAGCTTCCCAAGCTGGTGTCGCGAGTTCGATTCTCGTTACCCGCTTATTAATTTATCAAGGTTTTGACGCATTACTAGTGATGATCATTATCCATTAAGATCCGAAAAAGTGCCCGGAGAATTTAATATAATTATAGAAAATAAGCTCATCTAATCCTTTTTCCAGGGAATAGATGAGCTTTTATTCTATCTCTAATTAATATCTCCATACCTATCACTAATATAGTTTTTAATTATAGATACAAAGGCTTTGACAGATGGAGTTTGTTGTTTCTTCTGATGAGTTACTAAACATATTGTTCGATAAAAATGTTCACTAAAAACATATCTGTTAACATTTCCACTTAAATTTTGCAAAGCAAGCTCTGGTAAAATTCCTAGTCCCAAACCACTTTCTACCATCGCTATAATCGAAGCATCATCTATACTGTACTGTAATGAATTAACAGAAACATTATATGTATCCAAAGCTCTTTTGGTATCTCTATCATAATCAATTTGTTGTAAAATAAATTTCTCGTTCTTTATATCATCTCTTGTAATTGATTTTCCCCTATGAAGTTTAAAGTCTTGTGGCGTAATGCAATATATTGGGTCTTTATATAATGGGATAACTTCCAAATTTTCTTCAATCGGCAATGCACTAAAACCTATATCAAGTATCCCTAATTTAACTTGTTCAACGACATCATTAAAATTTCCCTGCCAAACCGTTACTTCTATATCAGGATAAATATTTTTAAATTTATTTATTATGTCTGGCAACCAATTAATGCATACACTACTAAATGCTCCTATTCTTACACGTCCTTTATTTAAGCCATTAATTAGAGCAGCCTCTTCGTTTAAAGTAGCCTCAGCATTCAAAATATCTTGAATAAGCGGTAATACCCTTTGACCATTAGGTGTAAGTCTTACGCCACTTCTACTCCTAACAAACAGTGAGAACCCTAAATCTTTCTCTAAACTATTAATTGAATGACTAATTGCTGAAGGTGTAACTTGTAATTGTTTAGCAGCAGCAATAAATGTTTTTTGTCTAGCAACTTCACTAAAAACTTCGTAACTAAAATTTTTCATGTTATTTAATCCTCATTACTAAAATTTGCTTTTATGTTACATTTAATTTCTTACTTATTCAAGACGTAAACTCAAGATAATGTTATAATTACTTTAAAATCTTTAGAAAGGTGTGAGTGCTATCATTATTTTTATTACTCATCCATTATGGATTATTACAATTATTTTCTTTGCTAACTTGATAGCAGCTATTTGGACAGTTTTTCGTGAAAAACGAGATATTGCAACCACATGGGCTTGGTTATTAGTTTTAACATTACTACCTATAATCGGCTTCACTTTGTACCTTTTTGCTGGTAGAAAGATTTCTAATGAACAAATTTTCAGTATGAAGAAGGAACAACAGGAACAAATTACCAAGTTAGCTAATGAACAAAAAAGCCTCTGGAATAAGCATTCTCTAATTCCATCCGAAAAAACTACTGATACTGGTCGTGCACTAATTCATTTTTTCCTTGAATCAGAAGATGCCTTTATAACTCAAGATAATCAGGTAGAAATTTTTACTGATGGAAAAGAAAAATTTGAATCTCTTCTTCGTGATATAAAGAATGCTAAACATCATATTCACATAGAATACTATTCTTTTATCGCTGATGATATTGGTAATAAAATACTAAAAGCTCTAGAAGAAGCTGCTGCTCGGGGAGTAGAAGTTAGAGTTTTATACGATTTATTCGGTTCACACGGAACTACCTATAAATTCTTCAAACATTTAGAAGAACTTGGTGGGTATGCTCAAGCCTTTATTTCAGCATCTAAGGCATTAATTTCAACACCTAGACTAAATTACCATGATCACCGAAAACTCGTTATTATAGACGGTAATATTGGCTATATTGGTGGCTTTAATATTGGAGACCAATATTTAGGAAAATCAAAAAAATTTGGTTATTGGCGTGATACCCATCTTCGTATCAGAGGTTTTGCTCTTTTTGAAATGCAAGCACGTTTTTCAATGGATTGGAATACAACTTGTCGTAAAACTAAAAAACCTCGCTTAGATATTTCAACTAAAGAATATATGCCAATAGCTTCTAACGAACAAGCTCATGGTTCTACCAGAATACAAATCGTTTCTTCTGGTCCTGATAGTGAACGTCAATCAATCAAACGTGGATATCAATACATCATTGCAAATGCCAAGGATTATGTTTATATACAAACTCCTTACTTAATTCCAGATGACTCGGTTTTAGAAGCACTCATCATTTCTGCCAAAGCCGGTACTGATGTCCGAATTATGATTCCATGCATGCCTGATCATATTTTTGTTTATAGAGCCACTCAATTCTATGCTAAGTATTTAGTTGAAAATGGTGTTAAAGTCTATCAATATGATAATGGTTTCTTACATGCTAAAACCGTTGTTTCTGATGACCACATCTCCTCTGTTGGTTCTGCCAACATGGACTTTCGTAGTTTTAAACTTAATTTTGAAGGTAATGCTTTTTGTTATGATGATAAGTTATCAAAAGATTTAAAGGCTATCTTTTTAAAGGATTTGGATAATTGTACAGAATTAACTACTGAATTTTTTGATAATCAATCTAGTTGGTTAAAATTCAAGCAATATTTCTCAAGACTGCTTTCTCCAACTCTATAATTATCTGCAACTAAATACCCTCTAAATATGCTGTATGTTGGCATACTTAGAGGGTATTTTTATACATTAAATTAACTTTTCAAAATGTCTTTGTATATAAGCCGCTATTGCATCTGCCAATACGTTCAATTTTAACAATTCAAATAATTTTGCACGTACTAGCTCAATAATTGAACAAACCAGGTAAATACATAAACTAAAAATTATAATTTTTCCAATAAACATGACAGGCGAATTTAAAACTATATCAGCAAATTTATCTTTAAATAGATACTCTGCTACAAAAGGATGAATATGTATCAAATACACTCCAAATGTCAATGGAGCAAACAATTTTACTCCTTGTATAATTCTAGAGTTCAGTGACAACCTACTAAAAATATTTAATAATGCTATTCCCATAAATAACATTGTAGGTGCAGGATAATTTATTAGAACACGTCCATGAGATTGTTCTCCACCTAATAATAAGAAAACTGCAAAAGAAAGGATTGCCATTGAAAAATACACTGTTTTATCGTGTTTCCAAAACTTCCAACCATACAATTTAATATATCCACCAATTAAATATAGAATTATTAACCATGGTGTACTATATCCACTCTGGAGGCTTAGGAAGGTTTTAGCCCTAAAAATGAAAGTTTCCCCAAAAGAACATACTAATATTAATGTTATTAATAACTTAGTCGCCATTGATTTATCCAGCTTATTCAGTAATAGATTCAAGAAAGGCATAAATGCAAAGAGAATAAAATATGCTGAGAAGTACCAGTATCTTTCAAAAGAAATCGGCATTAACATTTGTATTAATAACCCTTTATTAATAGGCACATTTGGTATTGTTACCCATATTATTATATTTAATACTACAGAATAGAATAATACCTGAAACCAAAGTTTTATTATATTTTGTAATTTAAATTTACTTTTTACTCCTACATAACCAGATATTAGTGCGTAGCAATTAACTGCACAATAGCATAATGTATCTAATAGCCAGCTTATATCATAATTTATACTTCCTATACCAATTTGTGTTGCTTTAGTAAGACTCCACCTAGTAGTAGGCAATGATACAATACAATCATATACATCGCTACTATTCGTAATAAATCAATCCCATAATTTCTACGTTTCACAAGTATAAACTCCTTAATTAAAAAATGTTCATTTACAAGTTTAAGTTGTTAAGTTAGAAAGGTCAATATCAGTTGAGATATAATCCTAATAAGTATCTCTTAATTAATTCTAACTATCAATAAAATTAAAAAGCTGTACAAACATAATTGTACAACTTTTACTATATTATAATTATTTAAAAGCTTTTACACCTATATCATGACGATAGAAACAGTCATTCCACTTGTAGTTTTCCAAATACTTGTAAACTAATTTATGTGCTTCTTCAATTGTAGATGCCTCACCTACGATTGATAAAATTCTACCACCATTACCATATACAACCTCATCTTCAATCTTAACATTTGCATAAATGGTGTATATATCTTTTTGACTTTCCAACTTAGGTAAAGCTTGTCCTTTCACTGCTTGCTTAGGATAGCCTGCTCCTGCAACTACTACATTTAAGTATGCTTTGTCTGAAATTCTCAATTCTGGCAATTGTTTATCATTAATAGCTACATCTATCAACTCAGCAAAATCACTTTCTACACGGGGTAAGACTACTTGAGTTTCTGGATCTCCTAAACGAACATTATATTCAATAACTTTAGGACCTTCCTTTGTCATTATCATACCTATATACAAAATTCCATGATAATGATAATCCCCAGCTTCTAGTCCCTTCACTGTTGGTTCTACAATATCTGTAATCATTGCTTGGTATTCTGCATCAGATAACTGTGGTAAAGGACTATATGCACCCATACCACCTGTATTGGGACCTTCATCATTATCGTATGCTCTTTTATGATCTTGAGCCATTGGTAAAATTCGATAGCCCTTATCACTTAATACTAAGAACATAGAGTATTCATTTCCAACCAAGAATTCTTCAAGTACTACTTTTTTCTGACCTTTTCTAAACATCAATCGAATTTCATCTTCAGCTTCTTGATAGGATTGAGCTATTACAACACCTTTACCTGCTGCTAATCCGTCTTCTTTAATAACTACAGGTTCGTCAAATTCTTTCAACCCTGCGATTGCTTCATCTGAGGTAGTATAGGTTTTAAATTTAGCAGTTGGAATATGATACTTATCCATAAATTCCATCGCATAATTTTTTGATCCTTCTAATTGTGCTGCACGTTTGTCTGGACCAAAAATCTTTAGATTATCTTCTCTAAAGGAATCAACAATTCCTGCAACTAAAGCATCTTCAGGACCTACAAAAGTCCATTCTATATCATTATCGTAGACAAAACCCTTTAACGCATCGAAGTCCAACTCATCTATTGCTACAACTTCAATGCCATCAAAAGTCATTCCTGGATTACCTGGTGCACAGTAAACTTTAGCAACTTTCTCGCTTTTCAATAATGCTTTACAAATTGCATGTTCGCGTCCACCAGAACCTACAACTAATAAATTTACGTTTTCTTTCATCTTATAACTCCATTAATTAGTGTCTAAAATGTCTTACACCTGTGAATACCATTGCTACCCCATACTTATTAGCCATAGCAATGGAATCTTTATCTCTAATTGATCCACCAGGTTGAACTATTGCTTTAATCCCATGTTCAGCAGCATATTGAACACAATCATCCATTGGGAAGAATGCATCACTTGCTAACACAGCTTTATCATTTAGTGAATCGCCAGCATGCTTAATTGCTATCTTTGTAGAATCAATACGATTTGGTTGTCCAGCTCCTATACCTAATGTTCTCTCATCATTTGCTACAACAATTGCATTAGACTTAGTATGTTTAACTGCTTTCCAAGCAAATAATAATGTTTCTAATTGACTATCACTAGGAGCATTTTCTGTTACTACTTCCCAATTCTTAGGATCTTCATCTATAACGTCTTGTTCTTGACGAAGCAAACCACCCATAATTGAAACTGTTTCATCACGAACATCTTCATCTTTTTTAGTAAAATCAAGTTGTAATAAACGTAGATTTTTCTTCTTGGATAATACTTCTAAAGCGTCAGCATCGAATTCCGGAGCAATTATAATTTCTAAAAATAGTTTATGCATTTTTTCTGCTGTTGCTAAATCTACTTTTCTATTTAAAGCAATTACACCACCAAAAATTGAGATTGAATCAGCTTCATATGCTCTATCCCATGCTAATTCAATATTATCAGCTTGACCTATTCCACAAGGATTCATATGTTTCAAAGCTACAACTGTTGGTGTATCAAATTCTCTAACTGCTCTAATTGCAGCATCAGCATCGCGTATATTATTGAATGAAAGCTTTTTACCATTTAATTGCTTAGCTTGTGTAATAGAGTATGCTTTAGGCATAGCATCTTCATAGAACCATGCTTTTTGATGACTATTTTCTCCATATCTCATTGAAGAAATCAAATCATATGTTAGCGTTAATTTTTCTGGATTATTTTCACCAGCTTGTTTACTTAAGTAATCTGCAATTAAAGCATCATATGCTGCTGTGTGTCTAAATGTTTTAGCAGATAATTTAAATCTTGTTTCTAATGAAATTTCTCCATTTTCATCTAATTCTTTCTCTAATCCTTCATAATCATCTGCATCTACAACAACCACTACATCGCGATAATTCTTAGCTGCTGAGCGTAGCATACTTGGTCCGCCAATATCAATATTTTCAATAGCATTTTCTAAGGTTACTTCAGGATTTTCGATAGTTTGCTTAAATGGGTATAAGTTTACACATACTAGATCAATTGGTGTAATATTTTGTTCTTTTAAAGTTTCCATATGTTCTGGCAACTCACGTCTTGCAAGTAAACCGCCATGAATATAAGGATTCAAAGTTTTAACTCGTCCATCTAAAATTTCTGGGAAATGAGTAACTTCTTCAACAGAAATAGTCTTAATACCTGCTTCATCTAAGTATTTCTTAGTTCCACCAGTTGAAACAATTTCAAAATCATGTTCTACTAATTTCTTTACAAATGGTACTAAATTATTTTTATCAGATACACTAACTAATGCTCGTTTCATTTTAATTCTCCTTAATTGTTTGACTTACTTAACAAAACTTCGTTTAAAACTTTAGGATATATACGATGTTCACACTCATGAATTCTTTCTTCTAAAGTTTCACAAGTATCATCTTGATAAATAGGTACATGTTCTTGGTATATAACTGGTCCCGAATCTAAACCAGAATCAATATAGTGCAATGTTACTCCTGTTTGATCCTTATTATGCTCTTTATGATCAGCAAATGCTCTTTCAATCGCATGTAACCCTTGATATTCAGGTAAGTATGCAGGATGAAGATTTATAATGGATCCTTCATACTCATCTAGTATTGGCTTGCCAATAATTCTCATGTATCCTGCTAAAGCGATAAAATCTATTTGATGAGCCTTTAACACTTCAACAATTCGTTTTTCATAATCTAATTTATTGCCACATTCTTTAACTGTAAATGTTTCATAGGGAATGTTAAATTTTTCAGCTCTTTTAATAACTGGTGCATTAGGATGATCACAAAAAAGCAATACTAAATTTCCAGTAATTTCCTTTTTAGCAAATTTATCTGCTAATACCTCAAAATTAGTTCCATTTCCTGAAGCAAAAATTGCTACTCTCATTACCTATGCTCCTTAATGTACAATGATTTTTTCTTCATTGTCTTTTCTTTTCCTCAAGTTTCCAATAATATAGAAATCTTCGTTTTTATCACTTAATAATTTCTTTACTGATTCTAACTTATCTTCAGATACTGCTAAAACCATACCAATACCCATGTTGAAAGTTTCATAACAATCATTTTGTGATAAGTTACCTAATTTTTTGAGATATTCAAAAATTGGTAAAACTTTCCAAGAGCTTGCATCAATTTCAGCAGTTAGATCATCAGCAAACATTCTTGGTAAATTTTCAATCAGTCCCCCACCTGTAATATGAGCTATTCCATTTACTAAATTTTCTTTTACAAGTGGTAAAACACTATCTATATAAATTTTTGTTGGTTCTAAAATTACTTCTCCGATTGTTTTTCCACCAAATTCTTCCCTTTTTTCAGATAAATCAATTTTATTATCCTTAAATAGAATTTGACGAACTAAGGAGAAACCATTTGAATGTATTCCACTAGAAGCTAAGCCTACCAAAATATCATTTTCTTGAGGATTAGCATCCGTCAATAGCTTACTTTTTTCTACAACACCAGAGGAAAATCCTGCTAAATCATATTCATCTTTCGCATACATATCTGGCATTTCAGCAGTTTCTCCTCCAATTAAGGCAGTTCCCGCTTGTCTACAACCTTCAGCAACTCCAGCAACAATCTGCGCAATCTTATCTGGATCATTTTTTCCAGTAGCAATATAGTCTAGAAAATATAGAGGTTCTGCTCCTTGAGCCAAAATATCATTTACACACATAGCAACACAATCAATTCCTATGGTGTCATGCTTGTCCATCTTTTGTGCAATTAATAACTTAGTTCCTACTCCGTCAGTACCAGAAACTAATACAGGTTCTTTAACATTTAGTACACTTAAGTCAAAAGTTCCACCAAAGCTACCAATATTTCCTGTTGTTCCCATTCTTTGAGTAGATTTGACATCTTTTTTTATTTTATTAACTAGTTCATAACCCGCATGAATATCTACTCCAGCTTCTTGATAGCGACTCATTTACTTTTCCTCTCTTTCTTGTTGTGATTTCAAAGAAGTTAAGTAAGCTTCTTCATAATCATATAAAGGAGTTGGATACTTACCATCAAAATAAGCAACCGTTAATCCACCATTAGGATAATCGGCACCGCCTTTAACAGAAATAGCCTTTATTAAGGATGGTATACTCAAAAATCCTAAACTATCTGCACCTATTAAATCTGACATTTCTTCTACAGTATGATTTGCAGCCATTAACTCTGAACGAGTTGAAATATCAATTCCATAGAAACAAGGGAACTTAAATGGTGGAGATGAAATTCGCATATGGACCTCTTTAGCTCCAGCCTCTCGTAATAATTTTACTAATTGCTTTGAAGTTGTTCCTCTAACAATTGAATCATCTACAACAACAACTCGCTTGCCTTCAACTACCCCTCTAACAGCTGACAACTTCATCTTTACTCCACGTTCACGTAATTCTTGTGTCGGTTGAATAAATGTACGAGCAACATACTGATTCTTTATTAATCCCATTTCATAAGGTAGTCCCAATTCCTCTGCATATCCAGAAGCAGCCGATAATGAGGAGTTAGGAACGCCAATAACCATATCAGCATCTGCTGGTTGTTCCTTGGCTAAAAGTTTTCCCATTCTCTTTCGCGCATTATGCACCGTTACACCATGAATAATTGAATCAGGTCTGGCAAAATATATGTATTCCATTGAACAAATTGATAGTTGTGTTTTATCAGTATATCGATCTATCTTCATACCATCTTTGTTGATTACAATTAATTCGCCTGGCTGCACATCTCTAACAAATTTTGCTCCTACTGTGTCCAACGCACAAGTTTCACTTGCTACTACGTATGCACCGTTATCTAATTGTCCTATTGATAAAGGACGAAAACCATTCGGATCCAGTGCCGCAATTAAGCTATCCTTACGTAATAGTAGAAAAGCAAATCCGCCTTTTACTTCGTTTAAACTTTGCTTAAGTGCTTCAATAAAAGTGCAATTTTGTTTTTGACGAATCAAATGAATTAAAATTTCAGTATCTGAATTTGACTGAAAAACTGCCCCTCTGTCTTCAAGATTTCGCTTTAAAGTTACAGCGTTAGTCAAATTACCATTATGAGCTAAAGCAACATCACCATCATGAAATCTGAATAAAAATGGTTGAATGTTATTGATAGAATTATTACCACTTGTTCCATAACGAACATGGCCAATAGCACTATCTCCAGTTAACCTTAGTAAGTCTTTCCCGTCAGCAAATACTTTTGCTAATAATCCCCTATCGCGATGTTGATGTAATCTATCGCCATCACTCGAAACAATTCCTGCTCCTTCTTGTCCTCGATGTTGTAAACTATGTAAACCAAAGTAAGTCAATTGACTTGCATTTTCAGCTCCAAAAACTCCAAAGACTCCACACTCTTCGTTTAATCCTTTGATTTCATAAGACATGGGATTGCCTCCTCCCATAGTTTTTCTAATTTTGATACTTCTGCAACAAAGTTTTCATCTGTTAAAGCTATATCTAATTGATGATCAGCTTGAACTTCACCAATTTCCGTAATATCTTCACCCATAATTTCTTCAAAAGCTGCTACATTATCTTTTGAAACACTAACAACTAATCGTCCAGGAGTTTCACTGAATAGTAGTTCTTTTTTCATATCTAAACTAACTTTGATCCCCTTATCAGTTCCAAAAACCATTTCAGCTAAGCTAACACCCAAGCCACCTTCACTCAAGTCATGAGAAGATGAAACTAAACCTTGTTCCATAGCTGCTAAAAGATTCTTCAAATATGAGCTAACTTTTTCTAAATCAAAATCATTTAGATCTCCAGAGATCTTCTTATTTAATAATTTTTGCAATTCAGAACCATTAAAATCATTACCTGTTTTACCTACCAAGTAAAGTTTGTCACCTACATTTTGAACAAAAGATGGTACTGTGCGATAAACATCTTTAATTAATCCAACCATACCAATCATAGCAGTAGGATAAATAGCTTCTCCGTTATTTTCGTTATACAAAGAAACATTACCGGAAATAACTGGTGTATCCAAAGTTCTGCAAGCTTCAGCCATTCCATTAATAGACTGATGTAGTTCCCAATAGATTTCAGGATCATTAGGATCACCATAATTCAAACAGTCAGTTATGGCCAATGGCAAAGCACCACTTGAAATGATATTTGTTGCAGCTTCTAAAACCGCCATTTTCCCACCAACTTCTGGATTTAAATAAATAAAGCGACCATTTCCATCAGTTGTCATTGCTAAAGCTTTTTTAGTTCCACGAATACGAATTACACCAGCATCGCTTCCTGGTCCTACAACTGTACTTGTTCGTACTTGTGAATCATAAGTTTCTGTAAACATCTTCTTTGAAGCAATTGTTGGTTGTTGCAATAAAGCTTTTAATGTTTCTTTTGCACTAGATAACTGTGGTACCCAAGCATCTTTATTTTTATTATCTAAAATACGTTGAGGAACTCTTTCTTCACTAGGTTCTTCTAAAACATCATCCGTTAGAGTAGATACTGGTATATTTGTAACTACTTCACCTTTATGATGTAATATGTAATCATGTCCTTCTGTTACTCTACCTATAACTACAACTTCTAAATTGTAGTCTTCAAATAACTTTTTAACATCATTTTCATGACCTTTTTTGACACATAATAACATTCTTTCCTGGGACTCACTCAACATGATTTCATAAGCAGACATTCCTTCTTCACGTTGTGGAACCATATCTAAGTTTAATTCCATACCACTGTTAGCTTTTGAAGCCATTTCACAACTAGATGAAACAATACCTGCAGCTCCCATATCTTGAATACCAACTAACCAGTCTTGGTGATTATTTGTTAATTCAATACATGCTTCCATAAGTAGTTTTTCCATAAATGGATCACCTACCTGAACAGCTGAACGTTGAGTTTCCTTATCATCAGCAAAATCTGCAGAGGCAAATGTTGCACCATGAATACCATCACGACCAGTTTTAGCCCCCACATACATAACTGCATTACCAATACCTTTAGCTTGTCCTTTTTGAATATGATTTTGGTCTAAAATACCAACACTCATTGCATTTACTAAAGGATTTCCAGCATAGCAATCATCAAAAGTTATTTCTCCAGCAACAGTTGGAATACCCATACAGTTACCATAACCACCGATTCCAGCTACAACTTCATTGATAAGATACTTAGTTCTAGCATTATCAATTTCACCAAAGTGTAATGAATCTAAGGATGCTATTGGTCTAGCTCCCATACTGAAAATATCACGTAATATTCCCCCAACACCTGTTGCTGCACCTTCATAAGGTTCTACAGCTGAGGGATGATTATGACTTTCAGCCTTGAAAACTACTGCTTGATTATCACCAATATCTACGATACCAGCACCTTCACCAGGGCCTTGCAAAACACGTTCATTTTTATTTGGAAATAGTTTAAGCACTGGTTTGGATTTCTTATATGAGCAATGTTCTGACCACATTACAGAGAAAAGACCAGTTTCTGTATAATTAGGTAAGCGACCTAATAATTTATCACAAATATATTCGTATTCTTTTTGTGTTAAGCCCCATTCTAGATAAACCTTTTGTTCTTTTATTTGTTCAGGTGTTAATTCCTTATTCATATTAGCCTTTTACCTTTCCTTCTTCTAGTAATGATTTGAATACTCTTAATCCATCTTCATTGCCTAATAACATTTCAACAGCTCTTTCAGGATGTGGCATCATTCCTAAAACATTTCCTTGCTTATTTGTAATTCCAGCAATATCATTCAAACTGCCATTGGGATTTTCTTTTGAATATCTAAAAACAACTTGTCCATTTTCTTCAAGCTCTGCTAATAATTCTTCATCTGCATAATAACTTCCATCAGCATGAGCAATAGGTAAGTTTATTTTTTCGCCTTTTTTATACAAAGAAGTAAATGGTGTATTAGTATTTTCAACAGTTAATTCGACTGTTTTACATACAAACTTCAAACTGTTATTTCTCTTCAAAGCTCCTGGTAATAGACCAACCTCTGTTAAAATTTGGAATCCATTGCAAGTACCAAAAACTGGCTTACCATTTTTTGCAAATTCTATTACTGCTGGCATAATAGGTGAGAAACGTGCTATTGCACCACAACGAAGATAATCACCATAAGAGAATCCCCCTGGTAACATTACAGCATCAAAACCATCTAAATTATCTTGCTTATATGAAACATATTCAACATCTGCATCACATACAGTGTGTAATGCTTCGTATAAGTCTATATCACAATTTGATCCAGGAAAAACGATAACTGCTATTTTCATTAATCTTCCTCCATAATTTCATAACGATATGTTTCAAGATTAAAGTTCACCAATAATTGTTCTGAAATTTCTTTTACAGATTCTTCAACTTCTTTTTCTTTACTATCAATAGTTACATCGAAAAATTTTCCCACTTTAATTTCTTTTACTTCATCATGTCCTAAAGAATGAACAGCTTCAGTAATTGTTTCTCCTTGTGGATCAAAAACAGATTGCTTATATGTTACGAAAATACGTACCTTTGTCATGGTGTTGTGTTCCTCCTATTATTTGTTTAACACTTTCTTCAAACGATTTAATACTTCTTCATATACAGGTGTTAAGTCACCAATATCTCTACGATAGACATCTTTATCTAAATGACGATTATCCTCTAAATCCCATAAACGACAATTATCTGGGGAAAATTCATCAGCTAAAACTAATGTACCATCTGCTAAAGTTCCAAATTCAAGCTTAAAATCAACTAATTTCATTCCTGCTTGTTTAAATAAATCTGTCAATAATGTATTTACTTTTCTAGATAAATCCCAGATTCTATTTAAATCTTCCTTAGTAGCAATTTCTAACGCTAATGCCTGTGATTCGTTAATGAATGGATCATCTAATTCATCACTCTTGAAGTACATTTCTTCTACAGGTTTATTGAATTTCTTTCCTTCTTCTACTCCATATCTAGTTGAAAAATGTCCTGCCGCAACATTTCGTGTAACTATCTCAAGTGGAAAAATTTTAACTTTTTTTACTAATTCTTCATTCTCAGAAATCTTCTTTATAAAGTGTGTAGGAATGTCATTCTTTATCAAATATTCAAAGATTAAACTTGAAATTTGATTGTTAACATGACCCTTACCTTTAATGACATCCTTTTTCTTACCATTGAGTGCAGTAGCCTGGTCCATATACACTACTCTTAATACATTTTCATCTTCTGTACTCCACATTTGCTTAGCTTTACCTTCATATAACAGTTCAGACATTATTCTATCTCCTTATTGTTCGTCTTTTAAACAAAAAATATATTTTATAAACCTTACAAACCATATATTATCAATTAAACACGAATAATGCAACAAATAAAATACACTTTATTTTTAAAAAACGATTTCATTTTTAACAAAAAAGACAATAATTAAGTCTATTATATAAACTCTACCTTTTATATATTACGTATAATCAAGTTTATATAAAGACTTATAATACGTTTTTTAATCAACAAACATATATAATATAATAATTCGCAAAAAATGACGTTATAAAGATTTCTTCAATCTTTATAACGCCATTTATACTAATTATTTTCCAAATAATTAACTGCATCATTAAATGATCTTACTGGAACAATTTTCATTTTTGTATGAATTTCTTTTGCAGTCTCAACTGCTTCTTCATAATTTGATTTAGCATTCGGATCATACTTTTTAACCACTTTACTTACAGGGTTATCAGGAGCAAAGAATATTTTAGCATGTGCTTTAGAAGCGGAGATGACCTTCTTGTCAATTCCACCAATATCTCCCACTTTTCCATCTGCATCAATAGTACCTGTACCTGCAACATCTCTACCTTTTAATAAGTCTTTTTTCGACAATTGCGAATACATTTGTAAAGACAACATTAAACCAGCAGAGGGTCCTCCTATTCCTTCCATATTAGCGGATATCTTTTCATTAGTCTTTACTTTCGAACGGTTAGCCAGTGTTATCCCTATACCAGTTCTCTTAGTTTGTGGTAACTTCATTGTCTTACCAATAGCTTTATGATTCTTTCCATCACGTTGATAAGTAATAGTTACTTTTTCTCCGGCTTTAATTTTTGCTAAAGCATTTTGATATCCTGTAGCATTACTATAATGTTTTCCATTAACGTTTGTTATTGTATCGCCAACTTGAATTTTATTCTTAAAATCAGATTTATCTAAGACAGACATAACATATATTCCAATATATTTTTGGCTAACTTCTTTCCCTGCATGTTTCAAAGCCACATATTTGGCAGAGTTCACTGCATCTTGCATATAATATTCTTGAATTCTATCAAATTCTGCATCTGAACTGCCACCTGTCATTTCTTCAGCTGATACTCTATCAATATGTTTTTGCGAAAAACTCCATAAGTATGTTAGTGGTGTTGCTTTTTGAACAGCAACATAAACTAGCATGAAATCACCTTTTTGTTTATTAGTCTTTCCATTAACCGTTACATATTGATTAATACTTTCAGCTGCACCTGGCTGCTCTAAGTAAACGGGAATTGGTAAAAACATTAAAATAGCTACTATTACCAATATAGTTAAAGTAACAATGTATTTATTTACTTTTTTCAATTCTTAACCTTCTTTCTTAATGCCTCAATAACATTATCTGGCACCGTTCCAACCAATTTGTCTAAATTAAACTGTGAAATTTCTCTAACTAAGGTTGAAGAAATAAAACTTACTTCCGGATTTGAAAATAAAGTAATTGTTTCAATATCACTATCTAACTTTTTATTCATTAAAGCTATTTCTTGTTCATATGTGAAATCTCTTGTATTTCTAATTCCACGAATAATCGCATCCGCATTAAATTTTTTTACTACATTGATAGTTAAATCAGTTTGAATAAGCTCAACTGATACATTACTAAATTTTGATAATGCTTCAGTGACAAGATGATATTTTTCTTCAGGAGTAAATAATGAGTGTTTACTAGTATTATTGGAAATAACTACTACAACTTGATCAAATAACTTACTTGCACGACTAATTAAATCCATATGACCATTTGTAATAGGATCAAAACTTCCTGGAAAAATAACTTTCATTATTATTCACCACCTTCAAACTCATAGATGTTTAATTGTGTAATTCCATAATCAGCTTTTTTTATCCACCTAAATCCCGATATTTCATCTGGCAAATTAGCTTCCTGATCTGTCTCACACACAATAATCGCATTTTTATTAAGTAAAGATAATTCTGCTAATTTTAACATCATTTCTACTATTTTTTGTTCCTTATAAGGTGGATCAAAATAAACTAGATCATAACTCAATTGCTTTTTAGCTAGCACATGAATTATTTTATTAGCATCCCCCTTTATGATTTTAAATTTTTCTGGATGCTTTGTTACTGCTACATTTTCTTTAATAGTTTTTATTGCCTGGTATTGTCTATCTATAAGAGTTGCTTCTTCAATGCCACGGGAAACTCCCTCAATACTTAAACCACCACTTCCAGAAAATAGATCTAACGACTTTCCACCTTCAAAATATGGACCAATAATATTAAACATTGCTTCTTTAACTTTATCTGTAGTTGGACGAGTTTTCATTCCTGGAACTGCCTTTAAACGTCGTCCACCATATTCACCTGCTACAATTCTCATTCTAATTACCTCAATCAAAATCTTCTAAATTTTCTCTTGCTGTACCTCTAACTTGTTCTAAATCTTTATCAATTTCTTTACGAGGTGAAATTTCAACCTTCGATACAAATTTCATGCTTTTTAGTTTATGCAAAGCTTCATTAACATCCTCAGCGTTCATATAAATTAAAACATATTTCATCTTTCGAGATACATAGTGAATAGTTCCAAATTTCCGTAATTGCTTACTTTGTTTTAAATGTTTCAAATAAACAATTACTCCCTGGCGTTCTACTCTTTTAAATTCCATTATTTTACACACCTCACTTTAAAGCAAAAAGTTTTCAGGCTATTAATACAATCATATCAAATTATACTTGATATATGCTAAAAATTCAGTGAAAAAATCTTTTAATTCCACGTGAAATTAAAAAAGTGAGAAGAAACTTCTTCCCACTTCTAAAATGATTATTAGTTTTTGTCTAATTCCAATAATAAATCTTGACTTTCAAGAACATCGCCATTCTTAACATATACATGACTAACTTTTCCATCAAATGGAGCTTTAATTGTTGTTTCCATCTTCATAGCTTCAGTAACAATTAATGCTTCACCCTTCTTAACTTCTTGACCCTTTTGTACTAATACTTCTAGTACTGATCCACTTAAAGTTGCACCTATATGACTTTCATTAGTTGGCTCTGCTTTAGGAATCTTCTTAATCTTAGCTTCCTTACTCTTATCATGAACAATAATTTGAATATTTTGACCATTTAATGAGAAGAATAAGCTACGATTTCCTTCCTCATCAGCTTCTGAAACAGAATCTAGACGAATTATAATACTACGTCCTGGTTTAAAGTCAACATGAATTGTTTCCCCTTCACGCATTCCTTGATAGAAAGTAATTGTATCTAAATCATGCATAGAACCAAAACGTTTTACGTTATTAATATAATCTATGAAGACTTCTGGATATAGGATATAACTTAGAACTTCTTCCTTTGTAGGGTTACGTTTAATCTTATCTTTTAATTCATCAGCTACTTCATCAAAGTCAACTGGCTTAGCTAAACTACCTGGTCGCACTGTGATTGGCTTCTTACCTTTAAGTACAAGTTCTTGTAGTTTCTTAGGAAATCCACCAACTGGTTGACCCAAATCGCCTGCAAAGAAATCTACAACTGATTTAGGGAAATCTAAAGTTTTACCTCTTTCAAAGATTGACTTTTCATCTAAATTATTTTGAATCATAAAGATTGCAAAATCACCCACAACTTTTGAACTTGGAGTAACTTTAATAATATCACCTAATAACTTATTAACAGTTCTGTACATTGACTTAACTTGTTCAAAATCATCAATACCTACTGCCTTTGCTTGTTGTTGTAAATTAGAATATTGTCCACCCGGCATTTCTGTTTGATAAATATCCGTTTGTGGAGATGTAGTTCCATTCATAAAGTCTTGATAGAATGGCTTAATTCCACTCCAATAACGATTCAATGTTTCAACATTATCAATATTTAGTTCTGGCTGACGAGCGTTCCCTTCTAATGCGTAATACAAACTACTCATACTTGGTTGACTTGTTGTACCAGAAAGTGAACTAGTTGCAACATCAATAATATCAACTCCACCACGAACTGCTTGTACATATGTTGCCACACCATTACCTGTTGTATCGTGTGTATGTAAATGTATTGGCACATTAACTTGTTCTTTCAATGTACTAATTAATTCATAAGCAGCATTTGGCTTTAGAAGTCCTGCCATATCTTTAATACCGATAATATGTGAACCCATTGCTTCTAATTCCTTAGCTAAGTTGACATAGTAATCTAAACTATACTTATTATTCTCAGGAGTTAAAATATCTCCAGTATAACACATTGTCCCCTCTGCTATCTTTCCAGCATCACGAACAAACTCTATACTTTTTTCCATTTGATCTGTCCAGTTAAGACTATCGAAAATTCTAAATACATCAACTCCATGTTTTGCACTTTCATTGACAAATTCTCTCAATACATTATCAGGATAATTCTTATATCCTACAGCATTAGAACCTCTCAATAACATTTGTAGCAAAGTATTAGGCATTTTCTCACGAATAATATCTAATCTATCCCATGGGCTTTCATTTAAGAAACGATACGCTACATCAAAAGTAGCTCCACCCCAAACCTCAGCAGAAAATACATGAGGTAAAGCTGTATCATATTTTTCAATTACCGGAAGCATATCTTTAGTACGCATTCTAGTTGCAAATAAACTTTGGTGGGCATCTCTCATTGTTGTATCTGTTATTAATACCCTTTCTTGTTTATTTACCCAATTGGCTAAAGCGTCAACTCCACCATTATCAAATACTGATTTTGCATTTTCTACTTTACTTTCAGATACAAAATCCTTATCCAATTTAATATCAGGGACAAATACTTTACGATGATGTTTTGTGCCTGGGAATCCGTTAACAGTAACATCACCAATATACTTCAATAATTGGTTATTATTGTTACTGCTACGATTAAATTCAAATAACTCTGGTGTGTTATCAATAAATGTAGTGCGTGCATCGCCTGCAACGAAAACAGGATGGTTCAACACGTTACGCATGAATTTAATATTTGTTTTAACACCTCGAATTCTAAATTCATTAAGCACTCTGTTCATACGCTTAATAGCTTCTTTAAAGTTTCGTGCTTGAACACAAGCCTTAACCAATAAAGAATCATAAAAAGGTGTTATTACTGCTCCAGCATATACATTACCACCATCTAGGCGAACACCAAAACCACCTGGTGAACGATATGTTTCCAATTTACCTGTATCTGGCATAAAGTTATTTTCTGGATCTTCAGTTGTAATACGACATTGGATTGCTATACCTTGGCTTGTTAACTCCTCTTGCTTTGGTAATTCTAAATCATTATACAAATCTTTACCTTCAGCAATTTGAATTTGTGATTGTACAATATCAACACCTGTGATCATTTCTGTAACAGTATGCTCTACTTGAACACGTGGATTTACTTCAACAAAGTAAAAATCATCTTCAGTTACTAAAAATTCTACTGTTCCAGCATTATAGTAGTTTACAGATTTCGCCAAATTAACTGCAGCTTCACAAATTTCTTTGCGACGTTCTTGTGATAAAGTTATGCTTGGGGCAAATTCTATAACCTTTTGATTACGACGTTGTACAGAACAGTCTCTTTCAAAAAGATGCATTACATTTCCATGTTTATCAGCTAAAATTTGAACTTCTATATGTTTAGGATTGACAATCATTTTTTCAACATAAAGTTCATCATCACCAAATGATTGGTTAGCTTCACTTCTAGCACGTTCATATGCTTCACGTAATTCTTCTTTACGCTTAACAATTCTCATACCACGGCCACCGCCACCCATTGCTGCTTTAATCATAATAGGATAACCGTGTTTATCTGCAAACTTTTCAACATCTTTAAGTGATTTTACTGGATCATTTGTTCCCGGAATAGTATGTAAACCAGCAGAATTAGCAACATTACGAGCTTCTACTTTATCACCAAAAATACGTAGATGTTCCACTGATGGTCCAATAAATGTAATTCCATTTTCTTCACATTTTTGAGCAAATTCTTCATTTTCAGCTAAAAATCCATAACCTGGATGAATTGCATCAGCATTTGTCATCTTAGCTATTCGAATTATGTCATCGATATCTAGATAAGCTTCAATAGGTTTTTTACCACTACCTACTAAGTAAGCTTCATCAGCTTTAAAACGATGAACACCATATTCATCTTCCTTGGCATAAATAGCTACTGTTTTTAATCCTAGTTCATGACATGCTCTAATAATACGAATCGCAATTTCGCCACGATTAGCAATTAATACTTTTTCCACTCGTCTTCACTCCTATTCCGAAAACTTAAACTATTTCTTCAACTCCATATTTAAAAACATGTTTCTTGCTGTATGTCTCTTCTCATTTGCTGAAATGTTCATTACCATCCCTAAAGCCATAGACAATACCACCATACTTGAACCACCATAAGAAATAAAAGGCAATGTAACACCTGTAATAGGTAGTAGTCCATTAACAGCGCCAATATTAAATATTGATTCTACTGTAAAAAATGTCGCTACTCCGTAACAAACTAAGGTATTGAAAGTATTATTGGATCTTATACCAATCAAAATTATTCTTAAGATTATAAAGAATAGTAACCCTAAAACCACTAGAACTCCTATAAATCCTAGTTCTTCTGCAATGATTGCTAATATAAAATCTGTATAGGGTTCTGGTAAATATCCTCTTTTTTGAATACTATTTCCCAGTCCTACTCCAAACAATCCTCCGTTACTGATAGCGTAAAAAGAATTAACTAACTGTTTACCACTTGTAGTTGCATATGTAAATGGATCAAAATAACCCTCAAAACGCTTATACATATACTCAACTTTACTTCCCTTAAATGGATTAATTGCATGGATAGCCATAACTGTAAGTGCTATTATTGAAATTGCTACTCCCAAAATCCCTATGCTTGCTCTCCAATTTTTAGAATTGGCCAAAATAAGAACTAAACAAATTGCAGCACAAATTGTAGCGCCACCAGTATCAGGTTCAATTGCAATCAAGCCCAAAATTGGTAAGATATTTACTGCTAAATTTTTTCGCGTAGTCGTACGTTTATGTTTTCCTAAATAAATATCAGCTTCTCTTTTTGAAAAAGCTTTAGAAATCGCAACTATCAAGTAAAGTTTGGCTATCTCTGCTGGCTGAATACTAAATGAACCTAATGTAATCCAACCGTTAGCACCATTAATAGCACTAAATAAAAATTTAGCCATCATCAGGAGAATTATTACAGTCCAATATCCAAATCTTAGAACATTTTTACCAACCCAAAATTTTGGATTCATATGACTAAAAATTAAAGTTAATGTAATCCCTATTCCAACAAAAATTATTTGCTTAAAGAGATAAGAAGTTGCTTTAACTCCGACATAAGTAAGGTTAATCGCACTAGCAGAGTAAACCATTACAATGCCAATAAGACATAAAATTAAATACGGTATAAATAATCCATAGTCGAAATATTTTAACTTTTCTTTTAACTTATTCTTCATTATCAATTCTTCAAATCCTTAACGATTTAAATTCCTCCTTTACCCTTAGATTTATTATAACATAACGTAATACTATGCAATAAAATGATTTCTATAAGAAAAGTATAAAGAATTAGATAATTCGCAAGTTAACGATATTTTTATTATATAAGCCCTTATTTTTCGTATTTAAATGACTTAACACTATTATGTTAGCATATATTTTCGCTTTTATCAGTATTAATATAAAGATAATCAAAAAATAAACTACAAAAAAAGATAGGCTATAAAACCTATCTTTCTTAAATTAATTATGAAATTACATTAAACCAATAACGTGTGCAATAATACCTACAATGAAAATTCCCAAGATGATAACAATTGGAGAAACTTTCTTCTTCAATAACCACATACATAAGAATGTTAGAAGTAAAGCTGCTAAACCGGGAATCAATTGATCCAAGTTATCTTGCAATGTTGTAACTTTAATCTTATCTAAGGACATGCCCTTACCCATATTCCATTGAGTTAGAACTTCCTTGATTCCTTTAGCACCACTAGGAATATGATCCCAGTCAATGTAACCACCTTTTTGAACAGGAGTCTTTGAAACAACTGGTGTAAATTTAATACTTACCCAACGTTCAATTAAAGCACCTAGAACAAACATACCCATCATGGCAGCACCACGAGTAACTTTTTGCAATAATCCACCAGAAAGGTCGTCTGTGATCTTAGAACCTGCACGGTAACCAAATTCTTGTGTATACCATAAGAATGCAATACGTAAAACATTCCAAAGTACGAAGAATAAAATAGGTCCAACAATGTTTCCTGAAATAGCTAAGGAAGCACCTAAAGCACCAATAATAGGACGAGCTGTAAACCAGAATACCGGATCACCAACACCAGCTAACGGTCCCATCATACCAACTTTAACACCGTTAATAGCAACATCATCAACTGGAGCACCATTAGCACGATCTTCTTCAAGAGCTAATGTAACACCTAAAATAGGAGCTGCTAAATATGGGTGAGTATTAAAGAATTCCAAGTGACGCTTTAAAGCTGCAGCACGGTCTTCTTTAGTAGTATATAACTTCTTTAAAGCTGGAATCATTGAGTAAGCCCAGCCACCATTCTGCATACGTTCATAGTTCCATGATCCTTGAAGGAATGTTGAACGCCAACAAACAGCCATTCGATCTTTTTTACTTAATGTAACTTTCTTTTCAGCCATTATACTCTTCCTCCTTCATCTTAGTAGTCATCTAAAATATCGCCAAGTGGATCGCCAGTATTGCTTGAACCACCATTACCTGAACCACCATTAGATTCTAATTCTAAGTAGATTAAAGCAAAAGCAATACCTAAAGCACCAATAGCAATTAATGTCAATTGAGAAACTGCAGCAATAACAAAACCAATGATGAAGAATGGCCATACTTCACGAGATGCCATCATATTGATAACCATAGCATAACCTACGGCAACAACCATACCACCACCGATTGCCATACCATCTGTTAACCAAGCTGGCATTGATTCTAGGAATGAACGTACAGCACTTGTTGGAATAACTAATAAGAATGCAGCTGGTAATGCGATACGTAAACCTTGTAATAGTAAGGCAATAAATTGCCAAACTTCAATACCGCGGAAATTACCTTTTTCAGCTTCTTTATCCATAATGTGAATAATAGCAACAGAAATTGTACGAACAATCATTGTTAAGAATAGACCAGCAACAGCTAAAGGAATAGCAACAGCAATAGCTGTACTGATTCCTGCTGTACCTTGACCACCTTTAACCAAAATAATAGCAGATGCAACAGCAGCCAAAGCAGCATCAGGAGCAACAGCAGCCCCAATGTTAGCCCAACCTAAAGCGATCATTTGCAAAGATCCGCCTAACATAATTCCGGCAGTTAAATTACCTGTAACTAAACCAATTAATGTACATGCAATTAATGGTTGATGGAATTGGAATTGATCCAAAATACCTTCCAATCCTGCAAAGAACGCTACAATAACAACTAAAATCATTGAAATAGCAGACATGAGATATTTCCTCCTTAATTTTAATTACCTTGATTTACAAGGTCTTGTGCCTTCTTTAATAAGTTATCCATATTTTCTGGAGAACTAGAAGGAACTTTGCGGACATCAAATTTTACGCCCAATTTCTTGAGTTCATTAAATGTATCAATATCCTTTTGATCCATAGCAAGAACTTGGTTAACGTTAACCTTGCCATCGCTATAAGCCATTGAACCAACGTTGATTTCTTTGATATCAACGCCACCTTTAATTGCTTCAAGAGCATCTTGAGGTGTTTCAAATAAAAGCATTGCCTTTGTGTTACCAAAACGAGGATCTTTAGCTACTTCAATCATCTTCTTAATTGGAACAGTATTAGCATGTACACCACTTGGGGCAGCTTGAGCAATCATGTTCTTACGTAATTTATCTTTAGCAACACTGTCAGATACAACAATGATGCGATTTGGATTCATTGCTTTAGTCCATCCTGTAGCAACTTGTCCATGAAGTAAACGTGTATCAATACGTGCTAAAACATATTTGATCTTACCATCACCGATAACAGTGCCTTCAGGAATAGCTCCAGTTGGTTGACCAGAAGCTGTTGCTTGTTTAGGTGCTTCTTTAGGTTGTAATGATTCAGGCATTACTTTAACACCATCTTTAGCTGTTTCAATAATATGAGCAGCAATTTCATGTGCAGACTCCATAGAGAAACGTGATGCATAAGCTTCGATAACCATTGGCAAGTTCATGCCTGCAACAATTGCCCACTTATCTTTGTGTTGTTCAACCAAGTTGTTTGCTTGATTGAAAGGAGTTCCTCCCCAAAGATCAACCAAGAAAAGGATTTCATCTTGATTATCAAAAGATTCAATAGCCTTTTCCATCTTAGCACGCACATCATCTGGACCTTCATCAGGCTTTAAAATAACATGTGCTACGTTTTCTTGCTTGCCAAAAATCATTTCACCAGATTGATAAATACCATCGGCAAAGCCACCATGACTAGCTAGGATAATCCCTACCATTTGTCTTACCTCCTATAAAATAAAGTGAAACCACATCTCCAAACTAATAAAGCCTTTTCATTCAATAGCAAAAAATAAAAACATTATAAGTGCTCATGTTGAAAATGTCGTTCCCTTGAAAACACTTACTATAATATCATGAAATGTGATTATTGTCATCAATTTCTTTAAAAATAATTAAAAATAATCAAAAAACTTAGTTTCTAATTGTTTCTTAACTTAAACATGTGATTGGTACGTCCCAATTAAGAAAACGCTTTATGTCGCGTAAATACATTGTGTATCAAACATTTCATCAATCTAATGCTTTACTTCTATACATTATAGTTACTTATATTATTATAATTTTATATCCGTATAAATAAGAAAAAGCCCGTAAATACTTACGAGCTTTTTTCTATATTATTCTGTTGCTTTCTTAGCTTTTTTAGCAGCCTTTTCACGCGCATTTGTTTCCAAAATACGTTTACGTAAACGTATGGATTCTGGTGTAATTTCTAGAAGTTCATCTTCATTCAAGAATTCTAGAGATTCTTCCAATGTCAAATGTGTTGGTTTCTTAATTGTTGCTGTTTGGTCTTTTGTAGCAGAACGAACGTTAGTCATGTTCTTACCCTTTGTAACGTTGACAGAAATATCACGTTCACGTGAAGATTGACCTATAATCATACCTTCATAAACTTCTGTACCTGGATCTACAAAAATAGTTCCACGACCTTCAACACCCATAATTGCATATGTTGTTGTTTTTCCTTGATTAATTGATACTAATGCTCCATTACGACGACCTGGTTCCCATCCTCTAATAACTGGTTTATATTCAGAGAATGTATGGTTTAAAATACCGTATCCACGAGTCATTGACAAGAATTGTGAATCGTATCCAATTAAGCCACGTGTTGGCGTAGAGAATTCTAAACGTGTTTGACCATTATTACCAGTTTCCATGTTCAACATTTCACCTTTACGTTGAGCCATAGAATCAATAACCGCACCAGAATATTCATCAGGTGTATCAATAACAACACTTTCAAATGGTTCAGAAAGCTTACCATCAATTTCTCGATAGATTACCTTAGGACGAGATACAGCTAATTCGAATCCTTCACGACGCAATGTTTCAATTAAGATAGATAAATGTAATTCCCCACGACCTGATACAGTCCAAGCATCTGGAGATTCTGTATCTTCAACTTTTAATGAAACATCAGTATGAAGTTGAACTTTCAATCTATCTTCTAGCTTACGTGCAGTAACATTATCACCTTCACGTCCAACAAATGGAGATGTGTTAGTCATAAATGTCATTTGTAATGTAGGAGGATCAATACGAAGCAATGGTAATGCTTCTGGATGATCAACAGGACATACAGTTTCACCAACGAAAATATCTTCCATACCAGAAACTGCAATTAAATCGCCAGCTTTAGCTTCTTGAATTTCCAAGCGTTTCAAACCAAAGAAACCAAATAACTTGGTTACACGGAAGTTCTTTTGAGAACCATCAAGTTTCATAACTGTTACTTGATCACCAACTTTGATCTTTCCACGGAATACACGACCAATACCTACACGACCAACAAATTCGTTATAATCAAGCATTGCCACTTGGAATTGAAGTGGTTCATCTGAGTTATCAACAGGAGCAGGAATCGTATTGATAATTGTATCAAAAATTGGATTCATTGTATGTTCTTGTGTCTCAGGATCAGAATCAAGAGAAGTTGTACCATTCATTGCAGAAGCGTAGATAACTGGGAAATCTAATTGATCTTCATCTGCTCCTAATTCAATGAATAAATCCAATACTTCGTCTACTACTTCTTCTGGACGAGCACCTGGACGGTCAATTTTATTAATAATAACAATTGGTGTTAAATGTTGTTCAAGAGCTTTCTTCAATACAAAACGAGTTTGTGGCATAGTACCTTCAAATGCATCAACAATTAAAAGTACACCATCAACCATTTTCATGATACGTTCAACTTCTCCACCAAAGTCAGCGTGTCCAGGTGTATCTAAAATATTAATTTGTTTATCTCCATACTTAACAGCTGTATTCTTGGAAAGAATTGTAATACCACGTTCCTTTTCAAGATCATTGGAATCCAAAGCACGATCGCCAATGTCAGTATGTTCATCTAATGTATCTGATTGCTTAAGTAATTCGTTAACTAAGGTTGTTTTACCGTGGTCAACGTGGGCAATAATTGCAACGTTACGAATATCTTCACGTCTTTTCAAAGCTATTTCTTCCCTTCAAAAAATTTTTTAGCACAAAAAGCTTTCATTAATTCATGAAAACAAATTACTCTACTTTCATTTACTTATATTAAAAATGCTGTGGTTCAACCACAGACTTACTCTTATCTATATATAAATGAGTTTTGTAATGTCTTTTTCAGCATTCTTTGTAGCTACTAATACAACTTTTGATGATAACATATTAGTTTCTTTTACGTCAATTGTTTCAACAACTAAATCTAATGTTTCAGCTAAAATTTTTCCAGCAGCCAAATCCCAAGGGCGTAATGCTGACGCATAACAAATACATCTTCCTGTTAAAACATTAATAAATTCTAGACCAGCACAACCGTACATTCTTAAACCAGCACTAGCATCTACTACTCTTCTAAAACCATAGCTATCATTCATGACAAAAGGTCTACAAAGTTGTACTAAACCTTCACTTAAAATACTATCTGTTGGAGTTGCAAGCTGATAATCGTTGCAATAAACGGCATCATATACCGGTCCACCCCAATATAGTTCATCCCTTATAATGTCATATATATATCCTAAAAGCGGACGGTTATTATAATATACGGCAATCATACTTGCAAAATTACGCTTTTGCTTAACAAAATTCATCGTACCGTCAATTGGATCTAAAATAAAAACTAGCCCTTCCATATTTGTAAGCGGATGTATTTTTGAAGTTTCCTCTCCTAAAATCTTAGCTTCTGGGTATGCATTTTGTATTTGTTGAATATAAAATCTCTCAACCTCTTTATCAACATTCGTCACTAAATCTGTCGGTCCACTTTTCGTTTCAACATCCAAGCTTAAATTGAAACTATCTAATATTATTTCCCGAGCTTTTCTTAGCCAATCTTTAACGTTAGCATCAATGCCTTGAAAATCTCTCATAAAATTCCACTATCCTTTTACAAATTTTTTCTCGTTTTCTTTAACTTTCTTTACTGATTGATAAATACTATAACCCGAAAGTTTTTCATATTCTCCATCTAGCCTTTTTTGAAGCATTTTAGATGGGGCTACTTTCAAAAAATCTTGATATTTCTCCAGAAATTTCTCCCTATTCACCCCATTAGTATTATATTTTTCAACTTCTGCATAAAATTCACAAGCAATTATAATTTCCTCCGTACTCCAATCAGGTAGTAACGGATAACTGTAATTTTCTTTTACCATTTGTTAAACCTCATCTTAATTTATATCTATCTAACTCATCATTAATAGCTTTTTTTACCTCATTTAAAGCATCTTGCTCATCTTCTGTATAATTCACTTTTATTAATTCTATAACTCCCATCTTTCCAACTAATACAGGTGAACTATAACTTTCAATCTCTTCATTCCTACTATGAACCAGAGTTATTATAAACTGTTCGGAAGTATCCATCGCCATTAATATCTTATTTAATACAGAAGAAAAAATTAACTTTCGAGTCTTTTCAGCTAATCCTTTATACTCTTTAGATATCTCTTGCATATTTTTTATACTAAACATATTTTTTTCTTGCACTATTAAACTCATAAGTGATGCTTCAGCAACTCTACCCTTACTCCACAAAACAAAAGACTTATCTCTAGTTCCAATTACACTCGTCTGAATATAATTACTATTAATTCCTAATTTCTTTGCAACCATTCTAGCTACAACTTCTGATTCTATAGAAGTTCCTAATCCCAACACTTGTCTAGATGAAAGCCCTGTGTATTTTAAAATTTCATTAATCAATAAATAGTCCTTATTACTATCTAATACAACTATACCATTAAATCCATTAGCTACAGCTTCAGTGACCACTTTTTGGATCCAACTATTCTTTTGAGCAAAATTATCTCTATCCACATCAATTGAAAGTAGCATCATGTCAATTTCATCCCAATTTACAGTTTCATTTATATAAAAATAAAAATTAGGTGATAGCAGACGTGAACACTCTACCAAATTATTTATTTCATCCTGAATATCAGTATCATTAATTTGCCAATTAAAATATAACTTAGTGTCATTATTTATGCCTATTTTCAGAAAGTCCAGTACGCTTTCATTATATCCATAATATACTATCTTCTGCATTAATCATTTTACTCCTTTCTTTATATTTTATTACTACTATTCTACCATATAATTAGATATAGTAACTTTTTTTGACTTAAAACTATTAATATGCTATTACAGAAAAATTGTGATATCATAAGTGTATTAAATCATATTATTGGAGGTCTTTTCTGTTGATTACAATGGATAACATTATTCGTGATGGAAATCCAACTCTAAGAGCCAGAGCAAAAGCTATCGAATTTCCATTAAGCGAAGAAGATAAAAAATTAGCACACGATATGATGGAGTTTCTCGAAAATAGTCAAAATCCTGAAATTGCCAAAAAATATCATCTTCGTGCGGGTGTTGGTTTAGCAGCTCCTCAAGTAGATGTTTCTAAAAGAATGACTGCTGTTTTGGTTCCAGGTATTGAAGATGATGACGAACCAATTTTTAAACATGTTCTGATCAATCCTACAATTTTAAGTGAATCCGTTCAATTAGCAGCACTTGGTGAAGGTGAAGGTTGCCTTTCAGTTGATCGTGATATTCCAGGATATGTCCCTCGACACGATCGTATTAAACTTCGCTGGTATGACCTAGATGGAAATAAGCATGTTGAAAGACTTCGTGACTACCCTGCAATTGTAGTTCAACATGAAATTGATCACTTAAATGGTATTTTATTCTATGATCATATTAATAAAGAACAACCTTTAACAGTTCCAGAAGGTACTATTATTTTAGAGTAAAATAAATCTCAAAAATAATTTTATACAAGCAAAAGATCGATAAAGATTAATGTTTTAGTAACTTAATCTTTACCGATCTTTTATTTTTTCACTTGATATTTCTCCACTATTTCTTAAAACCAGGCTCTAACTTTTCAATATCATTTAAATACTTATACGTTGCCTCATTCATTATATACGCTACATCTATGTGCAGTATATTTTCTAACTGCCAAATGTCTGATACTATAAATGGAGGCTTATTAGCCATATTTTGAATCTTTTTCTGTTTTGCATAATTAAATAATTTCTTTTCCAACAATTCTTTCAAAGCATTTAGTTTCTCACTGGAAAATTTTTGATTTTGAGTCAATTCTACTGAATATTCAAAAACCATCACATCTTTTCCCCAAACATCAGATACTACTGCTATATCTCTTACATTTTTGTGATTATTCTGATTAAACCATTCTAGATCTATCTCATTCATCGATTTATCCATAGCATCATCAGTAAGCTTTCTACTTCTTGCTTGTAATCTTTTTAATTCCTTGTTTTTTATGTAATACTGTATAACAACAATAATTACAATGAAAACTATCGCAGTTAATATAACTAACCAAAATTTCATATCATCAGCCTCTTTCTACAAAGCTTCTTCATTTTTAAGTATATCACAGTCTATTGTCTAATTTTTATATGTTTTGTCTAAGTTCTATACTTAATTTGCTTGTTATGCTAAAATGTACTTAACTATTGTGTAAAGCAATCTTTGTTCGGTTAAATAATTTTTTGTTATACACTATTGTGTAAATTCATTTTAAAGGAGAAGTTTTAATGACTTTTAAAGTATATTATCAACCATCAAAAAAATCTAATCCAAAGCGTGAAAATACTCATGTTATGTATTTTGAAGCTAAAGACGAAGTTGAAGCTCGTCATCTTGTTGAAACACATTTTCCAGAATACAATGTTGAATTTATTGAAGCTTTGGACGAAGCTACACTTGAATATGAAAAACAAAGTGTTAACTTCAAACTCACGGAGTTTTAGTTAAATGAAAAAACTAAATGTTAAAAATAATGAGACTGCTGTTTTTGCAATCGGTGGTCTTGGAGAAATTGGAAAGAACACTTACGGTATCCAATTTCAAGATGAAATCATCGTAGTGGATGCTGGTATCAAATTTCCAGAAGATGATTTGTTAGGTATTGATTATGTTATACCTGACTATTCATATTTAATTGCAAATCAACAAAAAATTAAAGCTTTAGTTATCACTCATGGACATGAGGATCATATTGGAGGTATTCCTTATTTACTACAAAAAATAAATGTACCTGTCTATGCTGGCCCTCTTGCACTTGCATTGATCAAAAGCAAACTAGAAGAACATGGACTACTTCGCACAACTGAACTTCATGAAATAGATGAAGACTCTATTCTAAAATTTAGAAAAACGACAGTATCTTTTTTTAGAACAACACATTCTATTCCTGATACTTTAGGTGTAGCTGTTAAAACACCTTCTGGAACAATTGTATGTACAGGAGATTATAAGTTCGATCTTACTCCTGTTACAAATCAGCCACCTAATTTACAAAAAATGGCAAAATTAGGTGATGAAGGTGTGCTTTGCCTTCTTTCTGATAGTACTAATGCTGAAGTTCCTAACTTTACTAAGTCAGAACGCTGGGTTGGCCGTTCTATTCGTCGTATATTTGAAAAAGTCGAAGGCCGTATAATATTTGCTACTTTTGCCTCTAACATTTCACGTGTACAGCAAGCTACATCTGCGGCTATTGCTCGTGGCCGTAAAATAGCTGTTTTTGGACGTAGTATGGAGGCTGCAATTGTAAATGGTAGAGAACTTGGTTATTTAGATATTCCTGATGATGCTTTAGTTGATGCTAGAGAAATAAGTAGTTTACCTGCTAATAAAATTATGATTCTATGTACGGGATCTCAAGGAGAACCTATGGCAGCTTTGAGTCGTATAGCTAATGGTACTCACCGTCAAGTATCTATTCAACCTGGTGATACTGTAGTATTCTCTAGTTCTCCTATTCCAGGAAATACTACCAGTGTAAATAAAGTTATTAATGAGTTAGAAGAAGCTGGAGCTACTGTTATTCATGGTAAAGTTAATAATATTCACGCCTCTGGACATGGTGGTCAAGAAGAACAAAAACTTATGCTTCGATTGATGAAACCTAAGTACTTCATGCCTGTCCATGGTGAATATAGAATGTTAAAAATTCATACTGAGTTAGCTGAAAAGTGTGATGTTCCTAAAGAAAATTCATTTATTCTAAAAAATGGAGATGTTTTAGCACTTACAAAGGATTCAGCAAGATATGCAGGCCACTTTAATGCTGGCGATGTCTATGTTGACGGTTCTGGCGTTGGAGATATAGGAAATGTTGTACTTCGAGATCGTCGTTTACTTTCAGAAGAAGGTCTAGTAGTTGTTGTAGCAACCATAGATATGCAAAAACGCCAAATTATTGCTGGCCCAGATTTATTATCACGAGGTTTTATCTACATGCGTGAATCTGGCGATTTAATTAATCAAGGTCGTCGTCATCTTTATCGTTCTATTAAGAGAGAACTTAAAAATGATAAAGTTTCTGAAACTCAAATTAAAAATACTATTATCTCTGATCTGCAAGAATTTTTATTTGAGCAAACAGAAAGACATCCTATGATTTTACCAATGCTTGTTACAATATAATTTAGATATATATTAAAAACGGTATAAGAACTACTAACAATAGCTCTTATACCGTTTATTTTATATTATTCTTAATTATTCTTCATGATACCATTCGTAATGGTAAACACCTTCACGATCAGTACGTTCATAAGTATGTGCCCCAAAGTAATCACGTTGTGCTTGAATAATATTTGCAGGAAGATGTGCAGATCTATATTGATCATAATATGTGATAGCACTAGAAAATCCTGGGCAAGCAACACCTGCTTTAATTGCTAAAGCAGCAATATCACGGACATCATTTTGATATTCTTCAACGATTTTCTTGAAGTAATCGTCTAACATCAAATTCTTTAATTCAGGATTCTTTTCATATGCATCAGTAATCTTTTGTAAGAATTGAGCACGAATAATGCAACCTTCACGCCAAATCTTAGCCATATCGCCATAATTTAGGTTCCAGTTGTAATTTTCAGATGCTACTCTTAATTGTTCAAAACCTTGAGCATAACTCATAATCTTACTAAAGTATAATGCACGACGAATTTTTTCTACTAATTCTTTCTTGTCTACGTCACCTAAATCAAATTCCGGATTAGGTAGAACTTGACTAGCAGCCACACGTTCATCTTTCATTGCTGAAATATAACGAGCATATACAGATTCTGTAATTAATGATTGTGGTACTCCTAATTCTAAAGCACTTTGAGAGCTCCACTTACCAGTACCCTTGTTGCCAGCGCGATCTAAAATAACATCTACAATTGGTTTACCCGTACCCAAATCATCTTTACGAGTTAAAATATCAGCAGTTATATCAATTAAATAACTCTTCAACTCGCCATCTTTCCATTCATTAAATACGTCAGAAATTTCATCATTTGATAAACCTAGTAAGTTACGCATTAAGTTATAGCTTTCAGCAATAAGTTCCATATCACCGTATTCAATACCGTTATGAACCATCTTAACATAGTGACCTGCTCCGTTAGGTCCAACGTAAGTTACACATGCTTCACCATCTTCAGCCTTAGCAGCTATTTTCTTCAAAATTGGTTCTACTAAATCATATGCTTCTTTTTGTCCACCTGGCATCAAAGAAGGGCCTTCTAGCGCACCCTTTTCTCCACCAGATACACCCATACCGATAAAGTTAATACCAGAATTATCTAGTTCTTCATTACGACGCATAGTTTCTTGGAAGAATGTATTTCCACCGTCAATTAAAACATCACCTTTATCTAAATGAGGCAATAATGACTTAATTGTTGCATCTGTTGGAGCACCCGCTTTAACCATCAAAATAATTCGACGAGGTGTTTCTAAAGAATTAACAAAATCTTCAATCGTATAACTAGGTACTAAATTCTTATCAGGATGATCAGCAACTACCTTTTCAGTTTTTGATCCTGTTCTGTTATAGATAGCAACACTGTATCCACGACTTTCAATGTTTAAGGCTAGGTTTTTACCCATAACAGCCATACCAACAACACCAATTTGTGGTTTGCTCATAATAAATATCCTCCTAAATTATCATATACAATTTCAACATGTAAATTACAATAGTATTCTAACAAATATCATATCATGGTGCAATTAATTAAATATACATAAAAATGCTTATTTTACTATTTCAGGTTTACTCTTACCATCAACAGTATCTTTTGTAATAACTACCTCTTTAATATTATCTTCGCTAGGAATATCAAACATAATATCTCTCATAGTAGCTTCGACAATGGATCTCAAACCTCTGGCACCTGTGTTTCTTTCAATAGCTAAATGCGCAATTTCCTTAACAGCATCATCTTCAAATCTTAATGATACATCATCAAACGATACTAATTTTTGATATTGCTTAATTAATGCATTCTTAGGTTCTGTTAAAATTCTTACTAAATCTTCTTCAGTAAGTTTTTCAAGTGCTGTAAGAATTGGCAAACGACCAATAAATTCAGGGATTAATCCAAACTTTAATAGGTCTTCAGGAATGATTTGTTGCATTAAACTCTTATCAGGATCATATTCCTGCTTAGAATCTACACCAAAACCTATTGTTTTGTCTCCTAAACGATTTTTTACCATTGTTTCAATACCATCAAAAGCTCCACCAACAATAAATAAAATATTTGTAGTATCAATTTGTATAAATTCTTGTTGTGGGTGCTTACGGCCACCTTGAGGAGGAACATTAGCTATTGTACCTTCAAGAATCTTAAGTAACGCTTGTTGTACACCTTCACCAGAAACATCACGTGTAATTGATACATTTTCAGATTTTTTAGCAATTTTATCAATTTCATCTATATAAATAATGCCTCTTTGAGCTCTTTCTACATCATAATCAGCATTTTGTAAAAGTTTCAATAAAATATTTTCAACGTCTTCACCAACATAACCTGCTTCTGTTAAAGTTGTTGCATCTGCAATTGCAAATGGTACGTTCAAAATTCTAGCTAAATTCTGAGCTAAGAATGTTTTACCAGAACCTGTTGGTCCAACAAGACAAATATTACTCTTTTGTAATTCTGTTCCATCATCATCTGATAATGAAGCATTAACACGTTTGTAGTGATTATATACAGCAACTGCTAATGTTTTCTTAGCTTCTTCCTGTCCAACAACATATTGATTTAAAGTATCAACAATTTCATGAGGAGTAGGAACATTAGTAAAATCTTTTTGTGCTTCTGCTTTTGTTTCTGTATCAATAATTGATTGTGCTAATTCTACACATTCATTACATATATACACTCCTGGTCCAGAAATCATACTTTTAACTTGATCTTCTGTTTTTCCACAAAAAGAACATGTCGCAGGAGTCTTATTATCTTCATTTTCAAACATCTAAAAATCTCCCTACGTGTTTTTTTATTTCATAAGACTGCTTTTATTTTAGCAAACAATAGTGCTAAACGCCATTAACACGACTCAAAAGCTACTTATCTTAATTTATTAATAAAAAAAGTGCCAATAGATTTTCATCCATCAGCACTTCTATAACTAATTAGTTCTGTAAAAGTTAAACTTTCACCTACAGAAAATCACTAAGGAAGTCTTAATTATTCTTCATCCTTTTTAGCATCACGAGTTTGCTTTGCAGAATCAGCAATTTCATCAACTACTTTTCTAACTGCAATATCATGCTTCAACATATCATCAGATAAAGCAGAACGAACTGCTGCTTCATCCATTTGATATTGTTCAGCTAAACTCTTAATTTCAGCATTGATTTCATCTTCAGATGGTTCAATCTTTTCAGCCTTAACAATTGCTTCAAGAACAAGATTTGTCTTAACGCGCTTTTCAGCACCTTCTTCAAATTGTTTGTGCAAATCATCTGCTGACGTACCTGTTAATTGGTAATACATATCAGCACTAATACCTTGGTTTTGCATACCTGCTAAGAAGTTATCCATTTGACGATGTACATCGTCTTCAATCATAACAGCTGGAATTTCACCAATTGTTGCATTTTCTACAGCAATATCAAGTGCTTCTTCTTGAATTGCAGCTTTAGCTTCAGCAACTTTTTGATCTTTCAAACGATCTTTAATTTTTGCCTTTAATTCTTCAAGAGTTGCAACATCTTCATCAACATCTTTTGCAAATTCATCATCTAGTTCTGGTAATTCTTTTGTCTTTACTTCATGAATCTTTGTATCAAAAACAGCTTCTTTACCAGCTAGATCTTTTGCTTGATAATCTTCTGGGAATGTTACAGTTACAGCAACTTCTTCACCAGCTTTGTGACCTACTAATTGATCTTCAAAACCTGGAATAAATTGACCAGAACCTAATTCAAGAGAATGGTTTTCACCTTTTCCACCATCAAAAGTTTCTCCATCGATCTTACCTTCAAAATCGATAACAACAGTGTCACCTTGTTCTGCTGGTTCATCTTCTTTAAGAACTAATTCTGCTTCTTGTTGTTGTAATCTATTCAATTCATTTTCAATATCAGCTTTCAAAACACGTGTTGGGTGCTTTGTAACTTCTAAATCTTTATATTGGCCTAATTCAACTTCAGGTTCAACAGTAACTTTTGCAGTTAATACCCATGCTGCATCTGATTCCATTGATTCAACATCAATTTGTGGTTGATCAACAGGATTAATATCTGCTTCTTTAACAGCATTTGAATATGCTTCAGGTAATAAATCATTTAAAGCTTCTTGATATAATGCTTCTTCACCATACATCTTGTTGAAGATTTGGCGAGGAACTTTACCCTTTCTAAATCCAGGTACATTTAAAGATTTCTTTACACGATTGAAAGCAGAATTCAAGCCTTCTTTAATTTTTTCTGGAGCAATTTCAAAAGTTAATTTACCTTCGTTTGTTCCGTCTTTCTTTTCCCACTTTATAGACATCTTATTCCCTCCGAATAATTATTTTTAATAATTACTTAGTAATTGCATACCTATTAATTTTAACGTAGATAATCAAAATTGTAAATGTTTAGAGTGTAAAAAAGTTAGTAAATACATCTTTTTACACAAAAAAAGAAGGTTGGAAAACCAACCCTCTTTCTTGAAAGTTAACAAAATGTCAACATTACGTGAAATCTTATTAGTCGTCGATTTCAGAAACCACACCAGCACCAACTGTACGGCCACCTTCACGAACTGTGAACTTAAGACCTTTTTCAATAGCAACTGGAGCAATCAATTCTACTGTAAATGTTACGTTATCACCAGGCATAACCATTTCTACACCTTCTGGTAATTCGATAACACCAGTAACGTCTGTTGTGTGGAAGTAGAATTGTGGACGATAGTTAGAGAAGAATGGTGTATGACGACCACCTTCGTCCTTTGTCAATACGTAAACTTCACCTTTGAATTTCTTGTGAGTTTGGATTGAACCTGGCTTAGCCAAAACTTGTCCACGTTCAACTTGTGTACGGTCAACACCACGAAGTAAAGCACCGATGTTATCGCCAGCTTCACCTTCGTCAAGTGTCTTACGGAACATTTCAACACCAGTAACAGTTGTCTTAACAACGTCATCCTTCAAACCAACGATTTCAACTTCGTCACCAACTTTAACTGTTCCACGATCGATACGACCAGAAGCAACAGTACCACGACCTGTGATTGTAAATACATCTTCAACAGGCATTAAGAATGGCTTGTCTGTAGGACGTTGTGGAGTTGGAATGTATTCGTCAACTGTGTCCATTAATTCCATGATTTGTGCTTCAGCATCTTTGTCGCCTTCAAGAGCCTTCAAAGCGGAACCACGAATAACAGGAATATCGTCACCAGGGAAGTCGTATTCAGATAATAAATCACGAACTTCCATTTCAACTAAGTCAAGTAATTCGTCATCGTCAACCAAGTCGCACTTGTTTAAGAATACAACAATGTATTCAACACCAACTTGACGAGCAAGTAAGATGTGTTCACGAGTTTGTGGCATAGGACCATCAGTAGCAGCAACAACTAAGATAGCACCATCCATTTGTGCAGCACCAGTGATCATGTTCTTAACGTAGTCAGCATGTCCTGGAGCATCGATATGTGCGTAGTGACGCTTTTCTGTTTCATATTCAACGTGAGCTGTGTTGATTGTAATACCACGTTCACGTTCTTCTGGAGCAGCGTCGATAGAAGCGTAGTCAGAAGCTTCAGCCAAACCTTTTTCAGCCAAAACCTTTGTAATTGCTGCTGTTAAAGTTGTTTTCCCATGGTCAACGTGTCCGATTGTACCGATGTTTACATGGGGTTTTGTTCTTTCGTAATGTTCTTTAGCCATTAAAGAAAACCTCCTAAAAATTTGCAAGAAATATCGTATAATACGATAAACCTTTGTTTTTATTATACTACTTCTCTAAAAGAAAACCAAGTGTGATATCTATTAAAGAAGAATTCTCTAAATATTATATATATATAGAATGATTTTGTAAACAAGAAAATTATAATTTTTTTGAAAATAATTTATTGTTACAAACTTCATCATTTGATAAGCATTGTTACTATTCTTAAAAAAACTTTTAGTCACACTTATCAAACGTTATGAGTTTATCATCACACAATAAAATATGCAATCTTTTTGCATACTTTATTTTCATCTATTTTGATAATATATAAGTCGATTTACAGACTATTCCACTGTTCGACATAGTCTTCTAATTTCTTCGAAAAAGCTATTTCCTGTTCATTTAGAACTTTAAACTCATCATTACATAGTAATATATATATTAGGTTCTGTTCTAAATCCTGTTCAATATCATTGAATGGATACAACACCATTAGCTTTAAAACTATCTCCTTCCATTTCAAATCTTTCTCAAAGTCATTTATTGGTAATTGTTTAAACTCTTTATAGATCTTTTTGTAAATTTTATATTCTTCTATTTCTTTCAATTTTTTTACATCTAGTATTTTGACAGTATTTTTATAATCTGTGTATTGTACTGTTTCTTCTAAATTTAATTTTCTATAATCATCCAGTATGTTACTTTTTAAAAGTGAATGTATGTTGGAATCTATTAATATTTTTTTGGTATTTATGAAAAAATCATCTACACTTAATCCATAGGCATCTTTCAGTATTTTTCTTTGTTGAAATAAAGGGAAAACACCTAGATAACTTAGCCGTTTCATTAGCTCAAGTTTTGAATCTTTATTTAAGTAATCTGTTAATAGCATTTGCTGATTCTCATCAAATTCTTTTTGTTCACTTTCTGTTGCGTATTCAAATATATTATTTGATAATTCTTGTAATTTTACATTCATCCCTGCAAAAATTGCTGCTTTTTGATACTTCTTGAATTTTTCATTGTCAATAATATACTGCCTTATATATTCATTTGCCGTTTCATAGGCAGCAATATAGTCCTCTATTTTAAGAAATACTAAAAATAAAAAATAATTTGTCCTAAATGTTTTCTTTTCTAGATACTCTTTTTCTAGTAATTTTCTTGCTTTTGTATAATCTTTATTTTTATATGCTTCTTCAGCTTGAAAATATAATTCACTCAAATTATCACCTTATAAAAAAGTCGTTGAAGATTTGTTCAACGACTTTTAATATTAACCTTTCTTTTTCTTCTTAGAAAAATGATTATTTTGATTTATTTCCATAATTACTGGTAAAATAACTGGATGACGCTTTGTTTGCTCATACAAGAAATTATTCAAATTTTCTCGAATATCTTGTTTTAATTGGCTCCAGTCAAATTCCTTATTATCCAAATCTCTCTGAACAATCTTAGCTACAATATCCCTACTTTCAACCATCAAATCTTTACTTGTTTTAATATATACGAAACCACGAGATGTTATTTTAGGAGTATCAACAATCTTCCTCTTTTTACGGTCAATAGTAACCACAGCAATAAAAATCCCATCTTCTGATAGGATTTTTCTATCTCTCAAAACAATATTTCCAATATCTCCAACGCCAGTTCCATCAATCATGGTGTTGCCTACTTCTACACTTGATGAAATTGTCATCTCATCTTTCTTATATTCTAAAACATCACCTTTTTTGAGTAAAAAGATATTTTCACTAGGAATTCCTAGTTCTCTAGCTAATTCTGCATGTGCAGACAACATTCTATATTCACCTTGAACAGGAATGACGTAACGTGGCTTTACCAAGTTCATCATCAACTGCAAGTCATTCTTACTTGCATGACCCGAAGAATTCAATTCATCAAAAATGGCTTTAACATCTGCTCCTGAGCGATATATCATGTCTCTAGTTCTTGCAACCTTAGTTTCCATAGCATGAGATGGAGTAGTTGTAATAAATACCAAATCTCCTTCATGTAGATTGACAAATCTATGTCTACCCATAGCCATTTTTTGCAATGATTTTAATGGTTCTCCAGAACGTCCAGTTTCAAGAATTACAATTTCATCATCATTGTAGTCGTTAATTTTTTTAATAGGTATGAGTAAATCCTCTTCCGGCAATACTAATTTATTTAAACGCATTGCAGTTTTAACAACTTTTTCTACATCATGTCCAGTAAGAGCCACTTTTCTATTATTAGCTGCAGCTGCATTAAAAATTTGTTGTACTCGTAAAATATTTGAAGCTACGCAAGCTACAATAATTCTTCCTTTACGATATTCAAAATTTTCACTAATAAAATCATATATTGCTCGCTCATTAACTGTTTCTCTAGGATTTTCAGCATTGGCTGACTCACTTAATAAAGCTAGCACACCTTCACGACCAATTTCAGTTAATCTTGCATAATCTGTTCGATAACCTTTTTCTGCAGACTGATCAAATTTAAAGTCTCCAGTATAAACAACATTTCCATTTTCTGTTTTAATAACCACACCCAAAGACTCTGGAATAGAATGTGTAGTTTGAAAAAATGATATCGTTGCATTTTCAAAATCTATTTCTGTACTCTCATCAATTACATGAAAATCATCGAATTTTCTAGCATCTTCTTCATTTTCACATGCAATTTTAGCTAGTTCAATTGTTAATTCTGATCCAAAAACTGGCACATCAAATTCACTAACAAAATACGGTAGCGCTCCTATGGCATCTGCATGACCGTGTGTTAAGAAAACACCCACTATTTTACGTGAATTCTCTCTTAAATATGAAAAATCAGGAATAACAAAATCTATACCTAATAATTCATTTTCTGGATATTTTAATCCACAGTCTAAAATAAATATTTCATCATCAACTTCGACAGCATACATGTTTTTTGCATTTTCACGTACCCCACCTAGCGAGATTATTTTTATATCACTCATATTTCCACCTCTTAATTATTAAATTTTTAATTTTTTAAATAATTCATTTTCTTCGTTCTTATCAAGTGAAACAATAGGTAAACGGCATCCTCCAACGTTATAACCAATTTTATTCAAAGCAGCTTTAACTGGACTAGGTGAAGGATAAGAAAAAAGTGCTTCAGCCTTTGGTATTAAATCTCTCATAATTTTTCCAGCCATGGATACGTCTCCAGATTCTAAACTAGAATACATTGTCTTCATATTATCACCATAGATATGACTAGCAACTGAAATAATACCTTGCCCACCTAAAACTCTAGCAGATAGTGCTTCAGCATCTTCTCCTGAATAAACTAGAAAATCTTCTGGAACATTTTCTACTATTTTAGCTATATTTTCGACACCCGTACAATCTTTAATACCTATGATGTTATCATGTTGAGCAAGTTCAATAATAGTATCAACTTCCATGGTTACTCCTGTTCTTCCAGGAATGTTATAGATTATAATAGGTAAATTACTATAGTCCGCGACTTTTCTAAAATGAGCAATCATACCCTTTTGATTAGGTTTATTATAATAAGGTACCACAACTAAAACAGCATCAACACCATCAATATCAGCCACTTTATTAGTATAATCTATTGTTTGTTGTGTATTATTTGATCCAGTCCCCACCATTAATGGTACTCTACCATCAATAAATTTCACAGAATCTTTTATCAATTGTAATTTTTCGTCTTCACTTAAAGTTGGTGCTTCACCAGTTGTTCCTGAAACAAGAAGACCTTCTGTACCATTATCAAGTAAGTAATTAATAAGATTTTTTGTTCTTTTAGAACTATAGTTACCTTCATCATCAAAAGGTGTAACCATCGCAGTCAAAATATGAGCATTTCTAAAATTCATGATAAAATCTCACTCCAATTTTCATTCGTTCTTTAATATTCTAATAGTTAATTATAGCATACTTTATATATCGTGACGTATAAAAAAAAGAGCTAGTATAAAACTACTAGCTCTATAGAGTATGCAATTACTTTCAAAAATTAACGACGTAAGCCTAAACTCTTAACAAGTTCACGGTAACGTTGTACATCTGTGTTACGTAAGTATGCTAAAAGGTTACGACGATGACCAATCTTCTTCATCAAACCACGGTAAGAAGCATAATCCTTCTTGTGAGCTTTGATATGATCGTTCAATTCGTTAATATCAGCTGTTAAAACTGCAATTTGTACTTCTGCAGAACCTGTATCTCCTTCATGACGAGCATACTTCTTCATAATTTCGTTTTTCTTTTCTTGTGAAATAGCCAATGTATTTCCCACCTTTCATAATAGTTGCCTTAATCCGAGATAAGACGACGGTGACCCGCCAAACTCAGTAAAAAGGTCATATTTGTATTCAACATACTAGAATAGTTTACAAGATATTTATTAAAAATGCAATACTTACAAGCTATCTTCTAAAAAATTATTTATTATATTAGCATGTCAAGGAATTTTTCTTGACATCTACGTATTTTTTTATTGCATTGTTTTGAACGCTCTTGTATAATGATAAATGTTGAAAAATTAGCTTGTCTTTATTAGAAGCTATAAATCGGAGGTGAAAAATTCATGCCAATTATCAAATCTGCTATTAAACGTGTTAAAACAACTGAAAAAGCTAATGCAAAGAACTCATCTCAATTAAGTAAGATGCGTACTGCTGTTAAGAAATTTGAAAAAGCTAAAACTGCTGGTGCTGACAACGTTGAACAACTTTTCAACGAAGCAGTTTCTGCTATCGACAAAGCACAATCTAAAGGTTTAATTAAAGCAAACAAAGCTGCTCGTGATAAGTCACGTATGGCTGCTCGTTTAGCTAAATAATTGACTTAAAAAACTGGCGAACCGAATTTTTTGGTTCGCCAGTTTTTTTCTTTTAGAAGATTGTAAATGTTAATCTTAGTAATTCTATTACTGATATTTTTAGTTTTATTATCAAATCATTTTCTTACATTATTGTTGGTCATGAAGACTCTAAGATGTTAGGACAAATTTATTTGCATGTGACCCAAAAAGCAAAAAACAACTTGAAAGTAAACTTGATTTTTTATAGTTTGCCCCCAAATTACCCCCCCTTTCGCTTATTTTTTTAATAATTTTACCATTCATTATATTAAAGAATAAAAAAGAAACCCTGCAACAGCACGGTTTCTAATGTTTTTAGCCACGGCGACGTTCTGGGATACGAGCTGCCTTACCGTGTAATGCACGTAAGTAGTATAACTTAGCACGACGTACACGACCGTGACGAGTAACTTCAATTTTATCAACACGTGGTGTATGTAATGGGAAAGTACGTTCAACACCAATACCGTTACTAATCTTACGAACAGTATATGTTTCACTGATACCTTCACCACGACGCTTAATAACTACACCTTCAAAAATTTGGATACGTTCACGTGAACCTTCAACGATTCGAGCATGAACACGTACTGAATCACCAGCACGGAAATCTGGAATATCATTACGTAATTGAGATTCCGTAATCTTTGCGATTAATGGATTTACTGACATTAAAATCTTTCCTTTCACCGACATTCATGTCCAGTTGCAGCGGAATATCGTTATTATATGGCAAATAAGCCAATTAATAAAATACCATAATTTACTATAAAAGTAAAGAATAAATTTTATTTTTTATTCAAATTTGAATGATGCATCCCATATACAAAATAAATAACAATACCTATTATAAACCAAACCAACATTAGTAGTTTTGCATCAATATTTAAATTCCAAAATATTATAATTGACACTAATGCTGAAATAGCTGGTAACAAAGGATATCCTGGCATTTTAAATTTAGCTTCAGGTAGGTCAATTCCTTCTCTCTTTCTCAGAGCATAAATCCCTATTGAAACAAAAATAAATGCCACTAAAGTTCCCGCTGATACTAATGTTGCAAGAAAATCGAATGGAAAAAAGGAGGCTAATATTAATGCACCTAATGAAATTGACCATAAAGCATTTTTAGGAACATGTTTAGTATTAATTTTCCCTAATTTTGAGGATAAAAGCCCGTCTCTACCAAATGAATAAATCAACCTAGATGAAGCCAATAAAATACCTATTAAAGCAGAAAATATACCTATTATAGCTACTAAAGATAATAAATTTGCTGTAAAATAATGTCCTGCTTTTCTTAATGCAAAAGCTGCTGGTTCAGCATTACCAGCATAAATACTATATTTAAACATTCCGACTAATACTAGGGAAACTAGTACAAAAAATCCTGTTCCTAAAAATAGAGTCCCTAATAATCCCTTAGGCATTGTTTTCTGTGGATTAATAGTTTCAGCTGTATTTGCTGCAATAGCATCAAAACCAACATAAGCAATGAATATTTGTGATGCACCTGCTAAAATACCCGTTAAGCCACCAAAATGAGTTCCAGCTTTATGAGCAGGAATAAATGGAACATAATTATCAGGATGAATAGCCGTTGCTCCCACTGCAATAAAAATAATAATTACTATTAATTTTAACATTACTATTCCATTTTCTATCCTGGCAACTTGCTTTACACCTTTTGACAATAAGACAGTAACTAACAAAATTGCAAAAGCCGCCAAAGCGTCAAAAATCTGTCCAGTATTAGGATTAAAACCCCCACTAAGAGCTACTGGCAAATAAATACCCATACTTTTTAAAAATCCTTGCATATATGCAGACCAACCTGAAGCAACAAACGCTACAGAAATAAAATATTCTGCTAATAACGCCCAGCCTGCAATCCAGCCAAAGAATTCCCCAAAGAGTACGCTTATCCATGAAAAAGCAGATCCAGCAAACGGCAAAACAGAAGCCATCTCGGCATAAGCAAGTGCCGAAAGTCCAGCACCTATTGCTCCTATAATAAATGCCAACGGGACAGCAGGACCTGTATATTCAGCAGCCACGATACCTGGTAAAGTGAATATAGCAGTGCCTACTACCATTCCAGTTCCCAGACCAATTAAATCTAGAGTTCTTAAACTAGGAATTAATTTTGAATCTTTCGCTGCATATAGTTTAGGATTTTGCTTTTGCGTTATTTTTTTCCAAAATGTTTTCTTATTCAAGACATTAACTCCTCAAAAGTAAATTTTTCCAATAATTTAGAAATTTCTATCACTTTTCCAGGTTTAAGATTATGTTCTCCTAAAGATTTTTCCATCCAACTCATATCAAACCATTCATCAAATTTATATCCACTGTTATGGAAGGTTCCTACATGTCTGTAACCTAATTTTTCATGAAATAAGATACTTCCTTTAGTTACATACTTGCTTTCTTTACTTGGATTAGTTATACAAGCATTTACATTTAAAACACCTTGCTTCTTTAAAAGATTCTCCAAAGCTCTATATAATTGCAAACCTAACCCTTTACCTCTACTATTTTCATCAACATATATAGATGTTTCTACGGACCAATCATACGCTTCTCTATTTTTAAAAGTGTTAGCATAGGCATATCCCATAATTTTACCATCTATTTCTGCTACTATATAAGGATACTTTTTTACTATACTAGCTATCCTATTTTTAAACTCTTCTAATGTTGGCACCGTATATTCAAAAGTAATAGCTGTATTTTCCACATATGGGCGATAAATTTGCAAAATTCTTTCAGCATCATTTAAATTAACCAATCTAATTTTAGCCTTTTCCATGAATTTTCACATCCTTATCCCGTTCAAATTCTCTTAACCATTCTTTTTCCTTATCAGAAAATTCATAATCTTCCAGCAAATCCGGCCTTCTTTGATAAGTTCTTCTTAAAGATTCTTTTTTTCTCCATTCAGCAATCTTTTGATGATTCCCACTCAATAAAACTTCTGGGACTTCCATTCCTCTAAAATTAGATGGTCTTGTATATTGAGGATATTCCAACAATCCCATTGAAAAAGAATCACCTGAAGCCGATTCATTGTTTCCCAAGACATCTGGTAACAATCTTACGGTAGCATCAATAACTACCATTGCACCGAGTTCGCCACCAGTAAGGACAAAATCACCTAATGAAATTTCATCTGTAACCTTTGCTCGTATTCTCTCATCATATCCTTCATAATGCCCACATATAAAAGTTAAATGATCTTCTTTAGATAGCTCTTCAGCAACACTCTGATCAAATTTTCTTCCAGCTGGATCAAGTAAAATAACTCTACCTAAGTTACCATTTTTCTCTTCAATATTATCTAAAGCATCGTAGATTGGCTGTGCTTGCAACAGCATTCCAGCTCCTCCACCGTATGGATAATCATCTACATGATTTTGTTTATTAGTAGTAAAATCCCTAAAATTTGTTACTTCTATGTCTAAAATATCTTTTTCTACTGCCTTACCAACAATTGATTCTGTCAAAGGGCCAAACATTTCTGGAAATAAACTTAAAATATCTATCTTCATTTTTAATCCAACCCATCTAATAATTCAATAATCACTTTATTTTGTTCTAAATCAATTTTTTTAATTACATCTTTAATAGCTGGTAATAAAAGATCACTTGAGCCCTTACGTTTGACTACCCAAACATCATTAGCTCCAGGAGACATTATTTCTTTTATTACCCCTATATAGTTATTATCCTCACTAAAGACATCTAAACCTATGATTTGATGATGATAATAATTACCATCAGATAAATTTTCTTGCTGTTCTTCAGAGATTTCTAGTATCTTTCCCTTTAAATTTTCTACTAGATTAATATTTTCCAACCCTTTAAAAGTTATCATTTCAAATTGTTTATGGGTTCTATGACTTTTAATTTCATAACTATTAATCTTTCCATTGTCTCTAATGTATAATATGTTTCCTGGCTTAAATCTGTCTTCAGGGAAGTCCGTCTTACTAATAATTTTTAGTTCACCTTTAATACCATGTGTATTTACAATTTTTCCAACTTCATAATAATTCATTAACTCATCTCCTTAAAAATTAATAAAAACCTCAAAACAAGGTATGTACACTCCTTATTTTGAGGTTTCTTAACTTTATACTAATCAATCCACGATATTTAAGCGTACTTTAAGATTATTATCAAGTCTAATGCCGTAAACAATATTTCTAATAGCCTGAGCTATTCTTCCATGTTTACCAATCACACGACCAACATCTTCTTTTGAAACACTTAAATTAAAGTTTAAAAAATAATCATCCTGCTCAGTTTCTATTTTAACCTCATCAGGCTCAGCAACTAAAGGTTGAACAATCGTTAGAATTAATTGTTTAACATCTGTTTCTGTCATTTCTTAACCTTATTTCTTAGAAAATTTAGCTTCATGGAATTTCTTCATAACACCGTTACGTGAAAGAATGTTACGTACTGTATCAGATGGTTGAGCACCATTGTTTAACCAGTTCATAACCTTTTCTTCTTTAAGAGTAACTGTTTCTGGATCTGTTAATGGGTTGTAAGTACCAACTGTTTCGATGAAACGACCATCACGTGGAGAACGTGAGTCTGCCACAACGATACGGTAGAAAGGACGCTTCTTAGAACCCATACGCTTTAAACGAATCTTTACTGACATTAAATTTCCACCTCCTATTATTATCTCAACGTTTAATAATATACCAGTTATTTTGTCTGGTGTAAAGGAAAATTTCTTGACAGACTAAATTTTTTTATTTCCCTTTTCTTTTAAGTAGTTTTTTCAGCTTCTTTTGCTTTAATTTCTTATTTTTTCTAATCATTCTATTCATTGACATCTTAGCCAACTTACCTTGCATACCTCCACCTAAAAGGCCTTCCATACCTGAGAAGTTACCATTTGACATCTTTTTCATCATATCTTGCATTTGCTTAAACTGCTTTATCATGCGATTAACTTCCTGGATTGGTCTACCAGATCCAGCAGCTATACGGCGACGACGACTAGGATTCAATAAATCTGGATTTTCTCTTTCTTGTGGTGTCATTGAATATACTATCGCTTTAGTGTGTTCAATGTCCTTAGGATCTACTTTCAAATTCTTCAGTGCAGGATTGTTAGCCATTCCTGGAATCATCTTTATAATATCTTCCATAGGTCCCATATTTTGAACTTGTTCCATCTGAATCAAGAAATCATTAAAATCAAAATTGTTCTCTCTCATCTTTTCTGCAAGTTCTTCTGCTTGTTTTTGATCATATTCTTGCTGTGCCTTCTCAATTAAGGTAAGCATATCACCCATTCCAAGAATACGAGAAGCCATTCTGTCAGGATAAAATACATCTAAATCCGTCATTTTTTCACCCTGACCAATAAATTTAATTGGTTTTCCAGTAACAGCTCTTATTGAAAGTGCAGCCCCACCACGAGTATCACCATCTAGCTTAGTTAGAACAACCCCTGTTACATCAAGTTGATCATTAAAACCTTTAGCAACTTCAACCGCATTCTGACCAGTCATCGCATCAACTGTTAATAGAATTTCATCTGGCTGTGCTAATTCTTTAATACTAGATAACTCTTGCATTAACTTTTCATCAATTTGTAAACGACCAGCGGTATCGATAATAACGTAATCATTTTTCTTGTCTTTAGCTTCTTCAAGACCTTGTCGTACAATCTCTACTGGATCAACATCAACACCTAATGAAAATACAGGAACATCAATATCTTTCCCTAATATTTTCAATTGGTCAATAGCAGCAGGTCTGTATACGTCAGCTGCAATCATAAAAGGTCGTGCATTTTTTTCTTTTTTTAACTTATTTGCTAATTTTGAAGCTGTAGTTGTCTTACCAGCACCCTGCAAACCTACCATCATAATAATTGTTGGAATTTTAGCTGATTTATTTAGGGGAGCGGCTTCCTCACCCATAACTTTCACTAATTCTTCATTAACAATCTTTACAATTTGTTGTGCGGGTGTAAGACTTTCTAATACTTCTGCCCCAATAGCTCTACTTCTAACGGTCTTTACAAAATCTTTAACAACCTTAAAATTTACATCGGCTTCAAGCAAAGCTAAACGAATTTCTCGCATAACTTCCTTGACATCAGATTCACTAATTTTACCTTTTCGTCTAAGTTTTCCAATTGCGTTTTGTAAACGTTCTGTTAAACCTTCAAATGCCACAATGGCCACCTACCTTTATTCTTCTAAACTTTCTAAACGATTAATTCTTGCTAATAACTCTTTGTCATATGCATAATTTTTTTCAACATACTTCAATAAATTATCTAATTCTTCACTTTGTAGTTGGAAGTTCCTATATAAATGTAACTTACTCTCGTATTCTTCTAATATCTTTTCTGTTCTTCTTATATTATCATATACAGCTTGTCTAGAAACTTCATAATTTTCAGCAATTTCACCTAAAGAATAGTCATCTCGATAATACAATCCTATGTAGGTCATCTGTTTAGGTGTTAGCAATGGTTCATAAAAATCAAATAAAGCATTAATTCTATTAGTTTTTTCAATCGCCACTATATTTCACCTACCTACTATTTATTTGGAGTAACTAATCCCTTGAATAACCCTACGACATATTCTTCTGGACTAAAATCACGCAAATCATCCATTTTTTCACCTAATCCCACTAATTTTACAGGTAAGTGTAATTCATTTCTTATTGCAAGTACAATACCACCTTTAGCAGTTCCATCTAATTTAGTTAGAACTATTCCTGTAACATTAGTAACATCTTTAAATTGTTTTGCTTGTGTTAAAGCATTTTGTCCTGTTGTAGCATCTAAAGCCAATAGAACTTCATGTGGTGCATCTGGAATTTCCCTTGTTATAACTCTAGCAATCTTTTCTAATTCTTTCATTAAGTTAACTTTATTCTGTAAACGACCAGCGGTATCAACTAATAAAATGTCATAGTCTTCTTCTTTAGCTTTCTTTACTGCATCAAATACTACAGCAGCAGGATCACTCTTTTCAACTTTCTTTACAACTGTTACACCTACACGTCGTCCCCATTCAGCTAACTGTTCAATTGCCCCAGCACGGAAAGTATCTGCCGCAGCTAGCATTACTTTTTTTCCTTCCATTTTATAGCGATGGGCTAATTTACCAATAGTAGTTGTCTTACCCACACCATTGACACCCACGAAAAGAAAAACTGTTGGTCCCTCACTAGAGAAGTGTAAATTATTATCTTCCTCTTTTCCTTCATTTTCGTAAATTTCAACAAGCTTTTCAATAATTGCATCAGAAATTTCATTTTTCTTTTTTGCATTTCTCAATTTAACTTCTTGTCTCAATTCATCGCTAATCTTCATAGCTGTTTCAAAGCCTACATCTGCTTCTATTAAAGTTTCTTCTAATTCTTCAAAGAAATCTTCATCTACATGTCTAAAATTAGCTAACAATGAATTTATCATTGCGCCAAAACCTTTTCGTGATTTTTCTAACCCTTTGTCATAGCGTTTTTCTTCATCAATTGAGACTTCTTCTTCAACTTTCAAATTATCATTTTGTTCACTTGAATCATCCGAATCCTCTTCCTTAACAAATTCACTATTGTCTTCGTTTGAATCTAGAATTTCATCACTATCTTCTTCGGATTCATCATCTTTTTTTTCTTGTGAATCAACACTTTGTTCAACATCTTCACTTATTTTTTCTTCAGAAACTACATTACTATCTGAATCAGATGCATTTTCTTCACTCTTTATACTCTCTTCATCGTTATCAATAATTTCTTGTTTTATTTTTTCTTCATCATCTTGACTAGAAAAAGCTTTTCTTATTCTATCAAAAAGTCCCATATTACCTCTCCTTAATCAATGTCATCAAGAGCCACAGATACTATTTGTGAAACCCCTGATTCTTGCATAGTTACCCCATAAAGAACATCTGCATTTACCATCGTTCCTTTTCTATGAGTTATCACTATAAATTGTGTTTCATTATCAAATTTTCGTAAATACTGTGCGTATCTAGCTACATTTGTATCATCTAAGGCTGCTTCCGCTTCATCTAAAATTACAAATGGTACAGGTCGCACTTTTAAAATAGCAAATAATAAGATAATGGCCGTCAATGCTCTTTCTCCACCAGAAAGTAAGCTTAATTGCTGTAATTTTTTGCCCGGTGGTTGTGCCATTATCTCAATTCCTGTTTCTAAAATATTTTCAGGATTAGTTAAGCTCAGTTTTGCATATCCACCAGAGAACATTACTGGAAATACCTCACTGAAAGCCTTCGACACTTGTTCAAATGTTTTTTGGAATCTATTCTTAACTTCTAAGTCCATTTCATTCATACTTACTTCTAACTGTTCTTTTGCCGATAGTAAATCATTCTGTTGACTATTTAAAAACTCATAGCGTTCATTGACCCTTTCATATTCAGAAATAGCACCTATATTTACTACACCTAATTCATCTAATCCTAATTTTAATAACTTGAGTTTCTTTTCAATAGTATTCAAGTCTTTTTCAGAAATTTGATGCTCTACTTCTTCAAAAGTCACCCCATAATTTTCTGATAAATCTTTTAGATTCCTATCCAAAATAGTATCACATTGACTTATACGTATACTTAACTTTTTTTGTTCCTCATAGGCTGAGCGCTGAAGTTCGTTAGCTCTTGTTAATTGTTCCTCAGCTTCTTTTACTTCTATGTGTAATTGCTTTCTTTCTTCCTGTGCATTTTTTAAATTTCTCTTTATACTGTCAATCGTATTTCTTATATACTCTTGTTTATCCTTAATATCTTCTTTAGCACTTAAAGCAATTTTTTCTTTATTTTTTATTTTTTCAATAGCATCTTGTTGTTTCTTTAGTAATTCAGAAATATTTTCTTCTTGTGTCATTAATTCTTGCAACTGGAGTTTTAATCCTCTTAATTGTTCAATTATAACTGCCTCTCGTTGCTTATAACTGCTAATCTCTTCACGTTGTTTTTCTATACTATAAGAATTATGCTCTTCATCTTTCGCTTTTTGAGTAATCAGCTGTTCTAAACTATCTATTTCTTTTGTTAAAGAGTGTAATTTTTCTTTATTTTCTTCAAGATTTTGAGAAAGTATCTCTATATTTGTATACTTACTACTTTCTTTTAACTCTTTTAGTTTAATCGATTGGTGCTCATTTTCTATCTTAATAAGTTCAAATTTTCTACGATATTCATCTCTATCAGTTTGCAATCTATTCTTTTGAACTTGAAGAGTATCGATCTTATCTTGAATTTTTTTATGCTCTTCGTGAACCTTTCCCCAATAGATTTCCATATCTTCTAATTTTTTCTTCATTACTTCGATATCGGATTGCAAATCTTCAACTTGTAATTTTTGTTCTAACAGACCTGACTTCTTTTGCTTTGTAGCACCACCTGTTATAGCACCACCTGGATTTACTACATCACCATTTAACGAAACAATTCTTACACCATAATTTAATTTTTTTGCAATTTCAGTAGCAAAATCTATATTTTTAGCGATTACTGTTGTTCCTAATAAATTTTGACTCACTTTTAAATTTTCCTTAGACACTTTGACAAGCTCACTTGCAATACCAATATAGCCATCTAATGATTCTAAAGTTACCCTATATTGCTTATTCAACATCCTAGCTTTAACTGTTTTTTGTGGTAAAAATGTTGCCCTACCTAGTCTGTTATGAGTCAGATGCTGTATAACTTTTTTAGCTACATTTTCGTCTGTAACAATAATATCTTGTAAGTGTCCACCTAAAGCTACTTCCATCGCCTGAGCATATTCTTTAGGAATTACAAATTCTTCTGCTACAGATCCGATAATACCAGATATATTTTTACGTTCTTTTAGTACTTCTCTAGCTCCTTGATAATATCCTGTATAACTATCTGAAATACTTTTTAGTGTCTCTAATTTAGTCTGTGCACGTTGATAAATATCCCATGCCTTATTTCTATTATTTTTTAACTCACTATCCTTTTTAGATAGTTCGACTTCCTTAATTTTAAGTTCTTTTAAAGTAGTAACTATTTCTTGATACTCATTATCTTTATTATTAAGAGTAGTTTTTAATTCATCTAGCTGTAGTTTTAATTTATTTTTTTCATTCGTTATATTTTGAATATTCTTATTAGTCTCAGCTTGATTCTGACTTTTTTCTTCTAACTCTTGCTCAATATAATTATTACTATTATTGACTAAATTCTTCTCTTGTATCTTTCGATTTAATTCACTTTTTAGTTTCTCTAGAATTTCTTCTGGTTCTTTTACATTATCTATTATTTTTTCTAACTCTAATATTTTTTTAGATAGTTTTTCTCTGTCATCTTCCAAATTAGCTATTTTTTCTTTAACAGATTGTTTTCCAGTTCGAATTTCAGTCAAATTATCTAGATTAGCACTATATTGCTCTTGAAGTTCAGATAATCTTTCCTTTTGAAATTTTTCTTCTTGTCTAGACATATTTTGTTGTCCAGATATTTTTTCCTCTTGTCTTACAAGTTCCGTCAATTCATTTTGTTCATTGTCAATTAAACTCTCTAATTTCTTTTGTCTAGAATGTAATACTTCTACCTGTTTACTCTGTTCAGAAGTCATTCTTTCTTTGTCAGATAAAATTTTTATAACTTTTTGTAATTCCGATTCTTTTTGCTCTTTTTCCGAACTTTTTTGTGTAATTTCTAAGACTAATCTATCTCTATTTAATAAATCGTACTGTTCTTTTTGACTCAAATAATCTTTTGCCTTACTAGCCTGTTGAGCTAAGGGATCACGCTGCCTACTTAATTCAGACAGTATATCTGCTACTCTCTTTAAATGCTCAGTTGTTTCAACAAGTTCACTTTCTGCTTTTTTCTTTTCTTTTTTATATTTTAAGACTCCAGCAACCTCTTCAATTAAAATACGTCTATCTTGAGGTTTGCTATTAAAAATAGACTCTACTCTTCCTTGAGATATAATCGAAAACGATTCTCTTCCTAACCCTGTGTCGATAAATAAATCTACGACATCTTTCAACCTGACTTTCTTTTCGTTTATGAAGAATTCACTATCACCCGAACGAAAGATTCTTCTTGTAATTCTTATTTCATTTGGCTGATTATATAGATATCCATCTTCATTATCAAGAACTAATGTCACTTCTGCTCTATTTAAAGCTGCACGTGTATCTGAGCCGGCAAAAATAATGTCCGGCATTTTACTACCACGCAAATTTTTAACTGACTGTTCACCTAAAACCCAACGTAACGCCTCTGTAATATTACTCTTTCCACTACCATTTGGGCCAACAATTCCAGTTAATCCATCTTGAAAATTTATAATTGTTTTATTTGCAAAAGACTTAAAACCATTTAAAGTAAGTGATTTTATTTTCATCTGTATACAAACTCCTACTTTCTGAGTTTCTTTAAAGCTTGATATGCTGCCATCTGTTCAGCAGCCTTTTTAGTACGTCCAGTACCTTCGCCCATGACTTCATTATTAACAACTACATTCATTGTATAGACACGTTCATTATCCGGACCTGTAACATTAACTTCATTATATTTAATTTTACATTCTCCGTTTTGTTGCAAGACTTCCTGTAATTCAGTCTTATTATCCATCATATGATCAAACCAACCCAATTCTAATTTTGGAAAAATAACCTTAGAAATAAATCTTACAACTTCATCTTTTCCTTGATCTAAATATAAGGCACCTATAAATGATTCAAAAATATCACATAACAAACTTGGACGCTGACGAGCATTTCCTTTTTCTTCACCTTTACCTAATCTAATATACTCATTGAAATGGCATTCAATAGCAAATTTACTAAAACTATCAGCTCTTACCATAGCCGCCCTTAGTCTTGACATTTTTCCTTCAGGCATTTCTGGATAATGTTCATAAATATATTCGGACACGCATAACTGCATTACAGCATCACCCAAAAATTCTATTCTTTCATAATATTTTAACTTTTTCTTTCTTTCTGGAGTTTCATTTACATACGATGCATGAGTAAATGCCGCATCCAATAAGTCTACATCTTTAAAAGTGATGTTAAAATCTCTTTTTAACATTTCTTGTAATCCTTCAATCATTAATACCTCTCCTTAATAAAATTAATAAATTTCATATTTTCCGTTATATAAAGTAATCAATCATTATACAGTGGAGAATAAAAAATTCAAAACAACTATGACTTATTTATTATACCAAAAAAGCCGGCTATATGTGCCAGCTTCCATCTTAAATTATCCTTGATGACTATATATATATTTAACAGCATCACCAACAGTATGAATATTTTCAGCATCCTCATCTGGAATTTCTGCACCAAATACATCTTCCAATTCAAGGACAAATTCCACGATATCAATTGAATCTGCATCTAAATCTTCTTGAAAATTTAAATTTTCTGTAATTTCATCTGCTTTTATTTCAAATCTATCCTCAATAATCTCAGAAATTTTTTCAAATATCTCTTTTTCTGACATAAATTTGCCTTCTTTCAAATTTTTTACTACTTGTAGTTTACTAATTTTACTATTAAATGTCTAGTTTAGTTTAGAATTATACATTCTTGTTAAAATAATCTGTAAATTTCGATAACATATCATTTTCTAGCATATCATTGATTTGTTTAACTGTATAATATACTGTTTCTGCATCTGATGCACCATGAGCCTTTACAACCGGGGCCTTAGCTCCCAATAATACTGCACCACCGTATTGAGATGCACTCATTTTATTACGGATCTTCATAATACTTGGTTTTAGTAATAAACCACCAATTTTACCTAATAAACCAGCTGACATTATTGTATCTTTTAAGAGATGCATAGCTGTACCAGCTGTGCCTTCTATAGCCTTTAAGACTGCATTACCAGTAAAGCCATCTGCTACTACTACATCGCAAACACCTTTCAAAATATCCTTAGATTCTACATTACCAACAAAATTAATACTACTATCAGCTGCTATTAAATTATGTGCTTCAAGTGTTAATTTACTTCCCTTGTGTGGCTCAGTTCCATTATTTAACAAACCTATTCTTGGATTTTTAATATTTCTAACACTTTCAGCATAATATTTTCCCAATAAAGCATATTGATATAGCTGTTCTGGCTTGTTATCAGCATTAGCTCCACTATCCAAAAGATTAAATGCTCCACCTTCTTTAGTTAATACTGGTAGAGTTGACAGTAATCCTGGACGAGCAATTCCTTTTATTCTACCAACAATTAATAAACCAGCCGCTAATAATGCTCCTGTATTTCCACAAGAAAATAATGCATCAGCCTTTCCTTCTTTTACAGCATATGCTGCTCTAACTAAAGAAGAATCTTTTTTTCTTCTAATTGCTTTAACTGGTTCATCATTCATGTCAATAACTTCAGTAGTTTGGATAATTTCAATATTTTTATCACTTGTCAGAATTTCTCTTATCTTCTGTTCGTCACCAAATAACATAAATCTGAGATCCGGATATTTATTTCTCGCTTTTTCTACACCCTCAACTACACTTTGTGGTGCAAAATCTCCACCCATAGTGTCAACAGCAATTTTTTTCATCTTTACCATCTCCTAATCAATAATTTCCTCTTGGGCAAACTGTCTATTCAAATACTTGATTAATTCAAAATTCTCTTCCTTTGTTTTAAAATTAGGACTAAAAACAACATTATGAGCTTCCTCTTGAGCAACTTGTAATATATTCAAATTTACTACTGGATCCCCTACTTTAAATTCAGGTAAACCTGACTGCTTTTTCCCTAGAACTTCACCAGGACCTCGCAATTCTAAATCTTTTTGCGAAATTAGGAATCCATCATTAGTTCCCGTCATTATTTTCATACGTTCTTTACCATACTCACTCTTAGGATCTGCCACTAAAATACAATATGATTCCTTACTACCACGTCCTACCCTTCCGCGAAGTTGGTGTAATTGAGCTAGACCAAATCTATCTGCATCCAAAATGATCATTACAGTAGCGTTAGGAACATCTACCCCTACCTCAATAACAGTCGTAGAAACAAGGATGGAAACCTCTTTATTTTTAAAAGCTTGCATGGCCTGCTCTTTTTCATTAGCATCCATCTTTCCATGTAATAATGCTACTTTTTCAGAACCAAAGTATTCTTTTGCCTTCTCAAAAACTTCTTCTGCATTTTGTAAATCTAATAATTCAGATTCTTCTACCAAAGGGGAAATAATATAGGCTTGTGTTCCTAATTCGAGCTGTCTTTTAACGAATTCAAATACATTTTTTACTTGTTTCTTCTTAACCCAGCTTGTTTTAACAGGTTGTCTCCCTTTTGGAAGTTCATCTATTATAGACACATCCATTTCACCGTACGTAGTGATTGCTAATGTACGAGGGATAGGAGTAGCAGTCATAGCTAAAATTTCAGGATTAACTCCTTTTTTCCTTAAAATTCTTCTCTGATTAACACCAAACCTGTGTTGTTCATCAGTTATAGCTAATCCTAAATTGTGAAATTCAATATTATCTTGGATAACAGCATGTGTTCCAATGACAATATCAATATCACCATTTTTTAAATGCTTTAATAATTCTCTCTTAACTTTTACTCTGCTCAATGAAGAACTTGTCATTAAAGCTACACTTATCCCATATTGCTCAAATAAATTAGCTAATTTTTCTGCATGTTGCTGAGCTAATATTTCCGTTGGAGCCATTAATACTGCTTGAAAACCTGCAGTTACTGTAGCATACATAGCAATTGCAGCAATAATAGTCTTACCGGATCCAACATCACCCTGTAGCAATCTATTCATATGATTTGGACTTAACATATCTGCACAAATTTCATTTACTACTCTTTTTTGTGCTTTCGTTAATTCAAAAGGCAATCCTTTAATGAACTCTTTCAATTTCTCATTATTATACTTAATCCTCAACCCCATATTTTTATGATTATCCCTTTTTAAAAGTTGAAGACCAGCTTCAAAACTAAAAAATTCATCAAATATTGCACTTCTTCTAGCCGAATCTGCCTCTTTTTTCGTCGAAGGAAAATGCATATCATGAATCATTTGCTTTCTATTCTCTAAATGATATTTTATACGAATACTTTCAGGAACAACATCTCTAATATAGGAATTATATTCTTCATATGCTTGTTTTACTAATTGCTTAACTACACTTTCCTTGATATCTTTAGATGAACGATATACTCCCACAAAATCATTAGTCTTTCTTGAGATTATCTTTATACCAGATAAACTTTGTCTCAAAGCATCATATTTGCCATATACAGCTAGCTCTTGTCCTGTAGTTACCTGTTTTGATATCCATGGTTGATTAAAAAACGTTACACCAATCACGTCATGATTAATTAATAACTTAAAATTTAACCTACTCTTTTTTCTACCAAATCTTACTAAAACAGGTTCAGATGCCACTATTCCTTTTAGTGTAACTTTTTCTTGACTATTTATCTCTTCTAAATTTTTGACCGCAATATCGTTATATCTAAAAGGATAGAATGTCAATAAATCTTCAATCGTATTAACTCCTAATTTATTAAGAGCCTGTATCTTCTTAGGACCAACACCTCGTAAAACTCCGACTGAATCACCCAAATTCACCAACATCACCCCTTTTAAAATCTACTTAAAAAGGAGCAAAAGAACTCATATCTCCCACTCCTTTAAAATAATAAAATATTTTACTCAACAGAAATTAGATAAGGATAAACAGGTTGATCTCCTTCGTGAATCTCTACTTCTAAGTCATCATCGATGTCAAGAATTGCCTGCTCAATTTCTTTAGCTTCAGCTTCATTACCATCTTCACCATAAATGATAGTTACAACTTCACTATCATCATCAAGCATTGATTCTACCATTGAAATTGCAGCAGTTTTAGAATCACTAGCAGTAACTGTAATATCTCCATCCACAATTCCCATATAATCGTCCTTTTTAATTTCCTTACCATTTAGAGTTGTATCTCTAACTGCGATCGTTACTTGACCAGATTTCACAGAAGATATATTTTCTTCCATATCTGTTACGTTATCTTCAAGATCCATATCCGGATTGAATGCAAATATTCCTGATAACCCCTCCAAGACAGATCTAGATTGTACAACTTTAACAGGAATATCTACTAACTCAGTTGCTTGCTTAGCAGCTAAGAATATATTTTTGTTGTTAGGGAAAATAATGAATTTTTTAGCTGAACTAGCAGAGATAATATCAACAAAATCTTGTGTACTTGGGTTCATTGTTTGACCACCATCTAAGATATCTGTTGCACCTAAACTAATAAATAAGTCTTTCAATCCTTTTCCAGAAACAACTGTTAATATTCCATAATCACCAGCATTCTTTCTAGCATCAGCTAACTTCTTAGCTTCTACATCATCTTTATTATTATCTTCATCTTTTTCAAGGATAGTTTCATGTTGTAATCGCATGTTGTCAACTTTAACCTTGATTAAAGAACCGAATTCTTGACCGTAGGATAAAACTTTACCTGGATGTTCAGTATGTACATGAACCTTAACAACTTCATCATCCGCAATTACTAGTAAAGAGTCTCCAATTTCAGCCAAATGATTTCTAAATTTATCGTACTTAAATTCTTGGTCTACTAAGCGCCCTGCACCTAACTTTACCATTATTTCAGTACAGTAACCGTATTTAATATCCTCTGTATGTAACTGACTTTGGACACTCTTATGATGTTCAGCATTTACCATTTCGTCCATTTCTTCTACATTAGGTACATGCTCATCATCGGTAATATTTCCTGATAAAGCTTCATAGAAACCTTCATATACAAATGTCAGCCCTTGACCACCAGAATCCACTACACCTACTTCTTTTAAAACCGGTAAAAGTTCTGGAGTTGTTGCCAATGCTTGCTTAGCAGCTTCATAAGTTGCTTCCATAACTTCAACACAATTATCTGTATTTTTTACTGTATTTCTAGCAGCTTCAGCAGCTTTACGAGCAACTGTTAAAATAGTTCCTTCAGTTGGTTTCATAACTGCTTTATATGCAGTCTCAACTCCACTTGTAATTGCATCTGCTAAATCTTGAGCTGTTAAATTTTCTTTTTTAGCCATACTCTTGCTAAAACCACGGAAAATTTGAGATAAAATAACACCTGAATTACCTCTAGCACCCATCAACAAACCTTTAGCTAAAGCTACTCCTAGGTCTCCTACCTTAGTAGATGTTGATTCTGAAACATATTTATATCCACTAGCTAGGGATAAACTCATATTGGTTCCTGTATCACCATCAGGAACTGGAAAAACGTTTAATGAATTAATAAATTCAGCATTTTTATTTAACTTATTAGAACTTGTCAGTACCATTTTTCGGAACTCTGACTCAGTAATCTTAGCGACTTTCAAATTAAAATTATCCTCCTTGGCAGTCTAGATTCCAAAATATATTTAATCTCCAATAACACGTACACCTTGTACAATGACGTTAACCGACTCAGCTTTAACTCCAAGCATAGATTCTAAGTTATATTTTACTTTACTTTGTACATTACGACATACTTCAGAAATTTTTGTACCATAACCTGCAATAATATAAACGTCAATAGCTACTCCATCTTCTTGTTGGCGAACAACTACACCCTTGGAATAGTTATCACGACGTAAAATTTCATTTAAATTATCACGAATTTGATTCTTACTAGCCATGCCAACAATACCGAAAATTTCAGTAGCAGCTCCACCAACAACTGTTGCAATAACATCATTGGAAATATCAATATTACCTAATTGGTTTTGAATTTTTACAGCCATAATATATAGCCTCCTTAACTGATTGGCATTCATACAAATAATTATTCTATCATATTTATGATACAATTAAAATCATCTTTAAACCAGAATATTTTATCTGATTATCAAAAAATTATCTATTTTGGAGTCATTTTATTCAAATAAAGGTGTAAAGTAAATTAACTTTACAAAAAAATGTTGCAATCATTCTCTATCTATGATAATTTTATTTAGTGGATAAGCATTTTTTGCTTTATTTGAGATTGAAATGGAGGATATATAACAATGGCAAAAGATTTTGTTACAGGTCGTAAGACAACTTTTGGTAAGAAACGTTCTCACGCTTTGAACCAAACAAATCGTAGCTGGAAGCCAAACTTGCAAAAAGTTCGTATTTTAGTTGATGGTAAGCCTAAGAAAGTTTGGGTTTCAACTCGTGCTTTGAAGTCTGGCAAGGTTACTCGTGTCTAATAGATAACAAGTAATATACTAAAAACTAAAGGTCATAATGTTTCGAATTGAAGCATTATGACCTTTTACTTTTAATCTTTACTTTGAATAACACAAAGTAGTCCACTTTCAAAACTAAAGCTAGCTTTATCCCCTACAAATTCATTACTTGCTAATGCAATGGGATAAGTATAATTAGCATTATTCAATTTATATTTTTCATCATATAAATTTAAATTTTTAATTTTTTCTAATGGTATGAATGCCAAGTAATCAAAGTTTTCCTCTTTATTTATAGTATACTTACCTGGCAAAAAGAAATTTATAATATTTCTTCTATCAATAATTTTTATTTTATCTGCGTAAAATCTAAATTCTGGCTTTAAAACAAACATTATATTAGCCAATAAGTGATCTATTCTTCCACCTGTAGCTCCATAGATAGTAATTTTTTTGGGGTGATATTTATCTATTGCTAACTTTACAGATAATTCAGTGTCGGTGTAGTCTTTTTCTGGTTTAAAAGTTATTAATTCAGGTACATTTTCCTTCACTAATTCTATCTCTTCTTCACTGGAAGAATCAAAGTCTCCAACTGCAAATAGTAAGGATTGGTGATGTTTAACCAAATCTACTGCACCTTTATCCGCTCCTATCCAATGATCTTCACTAAAACTGCTTTTCCAAAAGTTTTCAGGTAATTCTTCACGTGGTCCACCAACCAAAATATTTATTATCATTTCATTGTCCATCATTTATACCTAACCTTTTTATTAGCTAACATATCTTGAAACTGTACATAATTAATGTATCTATTTTCCAAAATCTCACCCTTATTTACTGCATCTTTAACAGCACATTTAGGTTCTTTTAAATGTAAGCATCCTCTAAATTTACAATTATCTTGATATTTAACAAAATCTGGATACATTAATGGTAATGTATCTTTTGTTATATTTAATAACTCAAATGATGAGAACCCTGGTGTATCAGCAATCATTACACCATTAATATCTAATAAAGTTACTTTTCTTGTCGTATGTTTTCCTCTACTTAATGCTTTAGAAATCTTACCTGTTTCTAAATTTAAATCTGGCTTTAAATCATTAAGTAAAGTAGACTTACCTGCTCCAGTTTGTCCCATCACAACCACTATTTCATTAGTTAAATCACACATCAAATTATTTAATACATTTTGTCTGTTTTCATTTTCAAATGAAATATAGCACGAATAATACTTACTATAATAATTAAAGTAAGATTCAAATTTTTCTCTTTGTTCTTGGTTTAACAAATCTGCTTTTGAAAAAAATAAAACTGGTCTTACATTATTACTTTCTAACATTACTAACTGTCTATCTAATAAATTTGGAGAAAAATCTGGCTCTACACACGCCGAAACAACAATAGCTGTATCTATGTTAGCTATAGGCGGTCTCACCAACTGATTCTTACGAGGATAAATTTTTAATATATATCCATCACCATTGTCGTCAATTTTAAAGTCTACCCAATCACCAACTACTGGTGTCATTTTCTTTTTCCTAAAATTCCCTCTTGCTCTTGTTCTATACTCTTTATCTTCTACTAAAACATCATAATATCCACTTAGTGATTGCTTTATGCGCCCTTTTGTCGTCAAAAAATATCCTACTTCCTTTCTCATTAATATAAAAAAGTGGAGAAATACATCCTTATATTTCCTCACTTTATTATTTAGCTAACACAACAATTACTTGTGATCCTCTCTCAACAATGGCATTGGGTGCCGGACCTTGTCTCACAACTTCACCACTTTTAAACTTATCAGATGCCTCGTACTGAAAAACTACATCTATATTCTGTTGCTTAGCGTAACTTTCAATTTGAGATTTATTCATCCCACTAAACATTTTTAACCTAAAATGAACGGGACCCTTACTAACTGTAAATGTAACGGTTGTTTGACTCATAACAACAGCAGCACTTGGCTTTAAACTTTGAGATGTTATTGAATCTTTAGCAACGTCATCAGTATACTTCAATTTCTTATAGACATGTACACCTTGATTTTCAAGTCTCTCTTTAACATCATCATAATTTTGTCCGCGATAATCGCCAAATGGTTTCTTATCTGGTCCCTTAGATATTACCAAACCTACCGATGTTTTTTGCCGTACATTTGATCCCTGCTTAGGATTAGTACTAACTATTTGGCCATAATTATATAAATTTGAATATTTTTCCGTAACTTTACCTTTTTCTAATTTCTTGTTATCAAGAATGCTTTCAGCCTGCGTTTGAGTCATTCCTCTTAAATCTGGCAAAGTAATTACTTTGGGAGTTGTAATTAAAGCAAAAATCACAACCGAAACAACGATTAAAGCTAATATTATTGCCCCAACTGTAATACCTCTTTTTTTTCTGCTCCACTTTTGTTTTTTCTCTCTAGTCTTAGTAGTTTCTTCGTTCTTCTTTATAGCATCTTCTGAGAGAATTAAAGTTTTAGTTTCATCTAAATTTTCGTCAATAAAACTGTCTTTTATTTGAGGTAATATCTTTGTTTCTTCATCAACAAAATTTTGCGGTCTCCATACTTTTTCGTTTTTTCTATCTTCATCTAAAACTGTTCTTAAATCATCCGCCATTTCTGCCACTGTTTTATATCGGTCATTTAAATTTTTAGCAGTCGCATGCAATATGACATTCTCTAGGGATTGTGGAATATTATTATCATAATTACGAACAGATGGCATATCATTACGATAATGCTTTAAAGCTACAGAGATAGCTGTCTCTCCTTGGTACGGAACTTCACCAGTTAACATTTCAAACAAAATTATTCCTAAAGAATAAATATCGGATTGCTTAGTTACCATACTTCCTCTTGCTTGTTCAGGTGAAATATAATGTACTGAACCAACTAATGTATTAGTCTGAGTCATTGTAAATTCCGCAACTGCAACAGCAATTCCAAAATCAGTAATCTTAACTGTCCCATTCTTATCAATTAAAATATTTTTCGGCTTTAAATCTCTATGAATTATATTGTGTGCATGCGCATCCTCTACAGCCGATAAGATTTGTTCCATAATTTCTATTACACGTTCGTATGGAAGTTTATGATTTTTCTTTATGTATACTTTTAAATCCATACCATCTACATATTCCATAACTAGATACTGCATACCATCATCTGTTTGATCAATGTCATAAATGTTAACTATATTAGGATTAGTTAATTCTGTTAATGACATCGCTTCTCTATGAAATCTTCTCAAAGAAGCAGGATCATTTTGTAAATCTAGTCTTAAAACTTTCACCGTAACTGGTCGATTTAAAATTAAATCATCAGCTAAATAAACATTAGCCATTCCACCTTCACCTAGAACACGTCGAATCTTATAACGACCATTCAAAACGTATCCTGGTCCCATTAATATTTCACCTCTTCATCAAACGACACAAGTAATACAGAAATATTATCATTTCCTCCTGCTCTATTAGCCTCATCAACCAATCTTTGACATTTATCAGGTAAAGATTCAGATATATTTAATAAACGTTCTAACTTCGTATCTTCAACCATATTAGTTAAACCATCTGTACATAACATCAAAATGCTATTTTTAGTAATTTGAAAAAATTCTTCATCTAATTCTGAATTTTTCGATATTCCTAAAGATCGTGTGATGATATTCTTTTTAGGATGATGCTCAGCCTCTTCTGGACTTAATTCACCCTCTTTTATTAATTCATTGACTAGAGAATGATCTTCTGTAACCCTAGTAAGATTTCCTTTTTCTAAAATATATCCCCTACTGTCACCTATATGTGCTAGTAAAAATTCTTGTTCAAATATGATAGCTACTACTAATGTTGTTCCCATACCACGTAAATCTTTATAGTGAAGAGAATTTTTTAAAATTAAACTATTTTCTTCATCTACTTTTTTAGAAAGCCAAGTACTTGCTTGAGAAATAGAAAAAAAACTTGTTTCACTAAAGTAATAGCCTAGATGGGATACTGCCATTTCTGAAGCTACTTCTCCCCCGTTATGGCCACCTAATCCATCAGCCACAATTACCATTACTGCTCCAGCTTTATTGACAAATTTTCCAACATAGTCTTCATTATTTTTTCTCATTTTTCCTAAATCACTTAAATATGCAATCTCCATACTCATCAACTCCTATTTTTTACGTAGCGTTGCTATAAAGAAACCATCCGACATGTAATCATCTGGATATATGGTTAAAGAAAGTGTATCTCTTTCATCTTTTAATTTATTTTTTGTATAAGTCTTTTCTTGAACAAACTCTGGATGCTTTTTAAGAAAATCATCAATAACTTTTTGATTTTCAATATTTAAAATTGTACATGTACTATAAGTCAAGTATCCACCTTTTTTTAATAAAGGTGCTACTTTTTCTAAAATATTAACTTGAATATCATGTAGACTATATGAGTCAGCCAGCTTTTTTTCATATTTTACTTCTGGTTTTCTTCTCATTAATCCTAATCCAGAACAAGGTGCATCTACTAAAATTTTATCAAATTTTTCCGAATCAAACTCCGTTATCGCCTTTCTCGCATCTAATTGTTTAGCTGATACTTTAGATATTAATCCTAATTTATTAGCATTTTCTTCTATCAATTTCACCTTATGTTTGTGAATATCTAAAGCCCAAACTTTGCCTTCACCTTTCATTAATTTTTCAGCTATTTGTGTTGTTTTACCACCAGGAGCAGCACAAGCATCTAGAACTATATCATCTTTTTGAATATCCATACTTTCAACAGCTAACATTGCACTTTCATCTTGAATTATCATCTTTCCATTTCGAAATTCCGAACTCTTTGGTAAGAAGCCTCCATCTACTATTAATGCATCTGGTGTAACTTCACTTTCTCTAATCGTATAGCCGTCATTCTTTAGTTCATTTACTAAAATTTGCTTGTTAACTTTATGAGTATTGATTCTTACACTATGCTTTGGAGAAGTATTTATTGTATCTAATATCGACTCGACTTTAGTAATTCCTAATTCCTTAATTAATTCTTCCACTAGCCACTCAGGGGTACTAGTCCCTATACTCAAACTTGTAATATCGTTATCAATTTCATTAACTTCTCTCAAACCATTTCTTCTGATTGAATGCAGCACACCTGTAACAAATTTTCTAATACCGGTATGTCCCTTGATTTTTGCTATTTCAATAGATTCATTAAATACAGCTCGGTCTGGAATTTTATCTAAATAAACCATTTGATACAATGATACTAATAATAATTCCTTAACCCATAATTGTAACTTATTTGCCTTCTTAATAAATGGTTCTAACCAATATTCTAAAGTTAACTTATGTTGTATTACTCCATAAACAATTGTTGTTAATAATTTTGTATCTTTAACAGAAAAGTTATTTTCTTCTATCACTTTATTTAATGCTAGATTTGAATATGTACCTTGACTTTCAACTCTAGTTAGTAATTCAACTGCTAGTAATCTAACTGTCTTATTCTTCATCTTCAATTATCCTTTGTCCAATTTTTAATCCTTGTCCAACTCCATTTAAATATGAAGTTATATCCATTTTTTGTTTACCTGCCGGTTGTAATTCAATAATTGAATAAACAGTCCCATTATATGCAGATACTTTTAACTCATGCTTATCAACATTCACAACGTATCCTGGAGCGAATTCTGTTTTTTCTTCAAGTGGTTTAATACTCCATAACTTCGTTCTCTTTCCTTTGAAATTTTTAAAATAAGCTCCAGGTGCTGGGCGTAATGCTCTCGTCTTCCAATCAATTTCTTTAGCTTCTAAATTTAAGTGTAAAATTTCTTCTTCTGGTTTGATATTAGGTGAAAAAACAACTTTATTTTCATCTTGTTTTACAGCTTCAACATTACCAGAAATAATTTTAGGTAATGTTTCTAGAAGCACATCTCTTCCTAAAATACTCATTTTTTCAAAAATAGTTCCAGTATCATCTGTAGATTCTATTTTTAATTCAGCTTGAGCTAGCATATCCCCAGCATCCATTTTCTTAACCATATAAATAATAGTTACACCTGTCTTATCATCACCATTCATAATTGAATATTGTACAGGAGCACCGCCTCTATATTTAGGCAATAATGATCCATGAACATTAATTGCAGCAATTTTTGCACTTTCAATTAATTTTGTTGGCAAAAATTGACCGTATGCTGCTGTTACTATTAAATCTGGTTGTAAGTCTATTATTTCCTGCATTTCATCACTGCCACTTAATTTTACTGGTTGAAATACTTTTATACCGTATTTCAAAGCAACTTCTTTTACAGGTGAGGCATGTAGTACTCTCTTTCTTCCAACAGGTCTATCAGGTTGTGTGACCACAGCTAAAATATTATAACCATTTTCAATAATTCCTTCTAAAATTGGTGCAGCAAAAGCTGGTGTTCCCATAAATACAATATTTGTCATAATATCACGTCCTTAACTTAATTAAATTTCAATGGTTCTCTATCTATCACAATTTGTATACCTTCTCTTTCAATTCTTTGACTTGAAAGAAGTAAATCTTGTAAATAGTTAATTAATTTTGTTTCTTTTTTATATTTAATAACAATTTGATAATAATAACGATTATTTATTTTAGTAACCGTCTGTGGAGTTGGACCCAATATAATAGTTCCTTTAGAGACATTCATCCTTACTTCATTATTTATTTTAAAAATAGTTCTAGCCGTCAATGACTCTGAATTAGAACTTACTGTTATCTTTAATGTATAGTAATACGGTGGATAATTTAAATTATGTCTAAGTTCCATTTCTTTATAGAAAAAATTTTCATAATCGTGATTCTGAGCTAGTTTTATAGCATAATGATCAGGATTAAAAGTTTGAATAATAACCTCTCCATCTTTATCAGCACGTCCAGCACGTCCACTAACTTGTGTTAAAAGTTGAAAAGTTCTCTCACTTGCTCTAAAATCCGATATTCCAAGTGATGTATCTGCATTTAAAACTCCAACAAAAGTTACATTTGGAAAATCTAGTCCTTTAGCTATCATTTGCGTTCCAAGTAAAATATCAGCCTTTCCATCTCCAAATGTTCTTAATAGTTTCTCATGTGCTCCTTTTTTTCTAGTTGTATCTACATCCATTCTCAAAATTCGGGCTTGTGGAAATAGACCTTTTAGCTCTTTTTCAATTTTTTGTGTTCCAGTACCATAATATCTTATTTTTTTGCTACTACAACTAGGACATTCATATGGTATTCTCGTTTCATATCCACAATAATGACACTTTAAAGATCTGCTATCTAAATGAACTGTCAAAGAAATATCACAGTTAGGACACTTTATTACATAACCACACTCTCTACACATCATAAACGTCGAATACCCTCTACGATTTAATAGAAGCACTATTTGTTCCTTTTTATCTAATTTTTCCTGAATTGAATTAACCATTTTAAGAGAAAAATCTGGAATTGGAGAGGTTTTTACTGCCTCTCTCATATCAATAATTTGCACTTTAGGTAGCTTTTGATTGTTAACTCTTTTAGTTAATCTTAACCAATCATATACTCCTTTTTGTGCCCTAGCTCTAGACTCTAGTGATGGGGTTGCACTCCCAAAAATAACTGGACATGAGTGGTATATTCCACGCCATTTAGCAACATCTTTTGCATTATATCTAGGCATTTCATCTTGCTTGTAACTAGATTCATGTTCCTCATCCACTATTATGACTCCTAAATTTTTCAAAGGAGCAAAAATAGCAGATCGCGCTCCTACAACTACCTGTGCTTCTTCTCTCTCTATTCTTCTCCATTCATCGTATTTTTCTCCTATAGAAAGCCCACTATGCAAAACTGCAACTTTGGTGCCAAACCTAGCTCTAAATCTTTTTACCATTTGCGGTGTTAACGATATTTCAGGAACCAATACAATAGCTGTTTTCCCTTGATTAAGAGCAGTATCTATTACTTGTAAATATACCTCTGTTTTTCCACTTCCTGTTACCCCTTGAAGCAAAGATACTCGCGCTTTATCGTTTTCGATATCATTATCTAATTTTTTCACAACTTTACTTTGTTCTTGTGTAAGCTTATGCTTTTTTTCATAATAACTCTTATAGTTAGCAAATGGATCGCGATATTTTTCAACTTTTACTACATCTATCCATCCTTTTTTACTAGCATTTTTTATATCAGCATTAGTAAAATTGTATTTTTCCCTCAATTCACTTTGCCGTATTTTTGACCCCACAGGAAACTCTTTTAATGTATTTAGTAACTTTTTTTGTTTGCTGGCATTAGGGGAAATACTTCCTAACTCATTCTCATACTCTTGTAAAGATAATTTTGTCTTAACCACTGAGACCAACTTTGCTTTAGCCTTATTTTTTACAATGTAGTCTACTTTTATTTTTCCTTGCTTTCTTAACTGTAATAATTTATTTATCGTACTAGAATTTACTTTTTTATCACTATCTAATAAATCAGATTTGCCTGAAAATAGCTCTTTAACTTTTTCATCTTGCTCTCCAATATAAGTAAACTTTCGCTCATATTTAGCTTTCATAATACTTGGAAGCATTACTTGAAGGCACCTAATTTTGAATGAAAAAGTATACTTTGACAACCAATCTGCAATTTCCAACATTTCTTCATTCAATACAGGTTCTAAATCTAATACACTATCAATTTCTTTTATATTATCTATATTTTCACTACTAGACTTAAAATTTATAATAAATCCCTGAATCAATCTGTTTCCCTTTCCAAAGGGAACTACTACCCTCATTCCTTTTTCTAGTTGTCCCTGCAAATTTTCAGGTATTTTATAAGTAAATGGTTTATTAGTTTGCATTGTAGGTACATCTACAATAACTTCAGCAAAATTTTTTAAAATTTTAAATCACTCCTTAGACATAAGTTTTTCAACAATTACATCCAAAATTTTATGACTTAATTCTTTTTTATTAGTCTTAGGTAACTTAATAGGACTATTTTTCAAAGTAAATAGTGTTACTTCATTATTATCATTTCCAAATCCTATATCTTTTCTAGATACGTCATTTCCAACAATCATGTCCGCATGTTTGGAAAGTAACTTATTTTGAGCATTTTCATATAAATTATTCGTCTCAGCAGCAAATCCTACTAATATTTGTTTTTCCTTAACTGAGCCCAGTCCTTTTAAAATATCAGGATTTTGTACCAATTCTAATGTTAACTTTTCTCCATTTTTTTTAATCTTATTATTTGCTACTTTAGCAACATGATAGTCAGAAACAGCTGCTGCCATTATTGCAATATCAGCAGTTTTAAATTCTTCATTCATTTTTCTTTCTAATTCTTTAGTTGTTTTAATTCTGTTGATTTTTACACCTGGGGTTGCCAATAAATTAGTAGGACCACTTACTAATATAACGCTTGCTCCACGTTCGAATGCTGCTTCCGCTAAAGCGTAGCCCATTTTTCCACTCGAATAGTTAGATATATACCTGACAGGATCAATTGGTTCGATTGTACTTCCAGCAGAAATAACGACTTTTTTACCAACTAAATCTTTCTTTGAATTTATTTTATTAATAATCCACTCAATGATCTCTTCTTCTTTAGGCAATCTTCCCTTACCAGTATATCCTTCAGCTAACATACCTGTATCTGGAGACATTATTTTTACACCATCATTTATCAAAGTTTGCATATTTCTTTTGGTAGCATTGTTCAATAACATTTTCTCATTCATCGCTGGAACAACAAATTTCGGCGTATCTATTGCTAACAGTGTCGTAGTAATAAAATCATCAGCTATACCATTAGCCATTTTTGCTATTATGTTTGCTGTAGCTGGTATAATCAAAGTAAAATCAGCCCAATCAGCTAATTCAATATGTGGTATTGGGTTATCATCCGTTATCTCAAATAAATCAGTATAGACTTTTTCATGTGTTAAAGCTTGGAATGTATATGGAGTTATAAATTTTTGAGAAGCTTCACTCATAGCTACTTTTACTTTAAATCCTTTTTTAATTAAGCCTCTAACAACATTTGCTGCTTTATAAACAGCAATTCCACCTGTTAAAAATACAGCAATATTTTTTCTCTCCATAAAGACTTCATCCCTTCAAATTTCTATCAATATCATAGAATAAATCTCATATACTATATTATACCAAGTGACATACAATTTCATTATAAAAAAGCCGTGGAGAACAATCTCTACGGCTTTAATATAGCTACTAATTATATATAATTAGTCTTCCTTAATTTTAACTTTACCAGCAGCTATTTCTTCTAATGCATGTCCAATATTTTTTGGTGATTCATAGTTGGATAATAATTCTGGGGAACCAGCATCTAAATCGTGTGCACGCTTAGCAGCTAACATAATTAAAGAATATCTAGAATCAACTTGTTCTAATAAATCATCTACTGATGGGTATAAAATCATTTTAATTCAACTCTCCTAACTGTTTTCGATAGTCTGGCAAGAAACGCTTTACTCTCCAGCGTTCTGCTCTAATTATTGTTTTAATTTTTTCGGCTGCCTTCTCAACTTCGTCATTTACAACAGCATAATCATAATTTTGCATCATTTCTATCTCATCTACTGCTTTTTTCATACGTTTATTAATAGTATCAATATCATCAGTACCTCGATTAATAATGCGCTGTCTCAACTCCATCAAATCTGGTGGTGTAAGGAAAATAAATAAGCCATCCGGAGCCTTTTCTCTAACTTGCATAGCACCTTTAACTTCAATCTCTAAAAATACATCCTTACCACTATCAAGCATCTCATTAACATACTTCAATGGAGTACCATAATAATTATCTACGTATTGTGCATACTCTAGCATTTGTCCAGCAGCAATTTCTTGTTCAAATTCTTCCTTTGATACAAAATAGTAATCTTTACCGTTTACTTCTCCAGGACGCATTTCTCTTGTTGTCATAGAAACAGAATAATGAAATTTATTACCTGGTTGTGAAAATATCTCTTTTCTGACAGTTCCTTTTCCAACACCTGAAGGGCCAGAAAGAACAATCAACATACCTCTTTTAGCCATGAATTAAAAAACTCCTATTTAATATGTACTAAAATTAATAATGCACTATCTTCATTATAAATGCAAGTAAACTTATCAAATTTTTATTAATATATAAATTACCAGTCATAAAGTAGCCGTATTACAATTCTAAAAAGCCCTTATCTTCCCTAATAGCTACTAACATATCATCAGCCATTCTCCCAAATTTTTTCTCAGGATGTGATAGATGAAAATTCAATATCTCTAATGCTGTTTTAAATAATAATACACTTTGAAGAGTTTCACTAGGAATTTCAAATGGTCTATTTTCTCTATAGCCCTTCAAGAAAGCATTTCTTAAATCCAAATCTTTTACTTCATTAAAAAAGAACTTCACAAAATCTTGATATGCTACTCCAATACGAGAACGTTCAAAATCAATTAATATTACTTGATCTTGATATTTTTTTATATTTCTAATACTAAAGTCACCATGCAACACTACTCTCGGCAATAATTCATACTCCAATTGTGCTTTTTCAAGACGTTCTTTAATAATTTTATTTACAGCATTAATATCATCTATATATTCTGTGTTTTGCAGCGTTTTTACTAAAGTATCTATTTGTTCACCTAATGAACTTTTATCTTCATAAACAGATACATTTCCTGTTAATTTATTATGAAAATCTGCTAATAAATTACCATATAAATAAGCTTGTTCTTTAGAGATTTTTTTCTTATCCGTGTCCTCTAATTGTCTATCCTTAAGAACTACTACATAATTATCTTCAAAAATCACACTATCTAGATAAATCTCAGGATAATATACTTGATTTACATGTTGTTCAGCGTAAAACATATCTTTATTACTAAAAATCTTAACAAATAAGTCTTTTTTATATAATTCACTATATCCAGATAAATGGACATTACCAGCAATATCATGAATATTTTTTAATTTTGCCTTATAATAATCATTTAAAAATTCTATCAAAAAATCTATTCCATCCATCGTGCCTACCTCCCCATAATTTCCTTCTGTCATTATTGTATTAAAAATTAGATTGCACCACAAGTAAATTATCATATTAATCTAATAAAAAAATTCGAACCATAATTATTAGATTAATAAATTATAGTTCGAATTTTCAATTTTAGAATTACTTTTTATAAAAATTCTTTGTACTTTTCTTCTTTAAAGCCACAAAGCACACTACCATCATCTTTTATTACTAAAGGTCTTTTGATTAACATTCCGTTGTCAGCTAACAACTTTGCTTTTTCTTCGATTGATAACTCCTTCAATTTATCTTTTAGATTCATTGTTCTATATAAGTTACCACTAGTATTAAAGAAATATGTTGCCTTTTTTTCTGTATCTTGTAACCATAATTTGAATAAATCTTCCTGAGGTCTTTCTTCAGTAATCTCATAATATTTATAATCAATACTATGATTATCTAGCCATTTAATTGCTTTTTTACATGTACTACATTTTTTATAACAATAAACCTTTAACATAATTTATTCTCACCTCAGTATGTATTAACGAAATTCCTTACTACTGCTAAACATATAGCTCTTATTATGGTATCTCATGGACATTATTAATCCTATACCTATCATGTTTGCAATTAAAGCAGATCCACCTTGGCTTATAAATGGTAGAGGAATACCTGTTAATGGTAATAATCCAATACTCATACCAATATTTTCAAAAACGTGGAATAAGATCATCATAATAACACCTGTAGAAATATACGCATAAAATTCATTTCTAGTATCAAAGGTAACCTGAATCATTTGGAAAATAAGTAATAGATATATAAAAATCAAAATGCATCCACCAATGAATCCAAAATTTTCACCTATAACAGAAAATATCATATCCGATTCTCTAACAGGAACATATACATTAGAATGATTAAATCCAGTACCAAATAACTGTCCTGATCCAATAGCTTTCATACTTTGCCATAATTGATAACTATTACCCGTAGTGGATGCAGATGGGTTTAACCAAGCTTCAATTCTAGCAAATTGATAAGCTTTGAAACCTATTGCCATTAATAAATTTCTCCCATAAACAGCTAATAAAATACCAGCGGTTCCTAAGAAGGCAGCACCTCCAAAAAGAGGTGCTAGTATCTTCCAAGAAACACCTGAAACTAAAATCACACCACTAAGAATAGCAAAGAAAACTAACATTGTACCGAAGTCATTCTGTAATTTCAACAATACAGCAACCGGTAATGTCCATAGAGCCAACTTTCCTATCAAATTCCAATCTGTTTTAATAGTATGCTCATAAAACTCTGCATTATGCTGTGCAACGACCCTACCTAACATTAAAATATAGGCAGGTTTCATCACTTCAGACGGTTGAAAAGTCAAAGGTCCAAAAGCTAACCAACTCTTAGCCCCAGTCTTTAAAGCATAAGCTCTACTATAAAAAATCAAAACCAAAACTAACAAAGTAATACCTAAACCATACGCAATAGGAGCTACTTTCCACAATTGTTCAGCATCAAACTGCATAATAAATATAATTGCACCTATCCCTATTGCATACCACATAGCTTGAGAAATAAGTGTTCTTGGTACACTCATTGTACTAGTGTCATGACTTGCAGCAACATAAATTGAAAGCATTCCTATTATTGCAAGAACCATAACAGATAGAATGATTCCCCAATCTATTCGTGCGTCTTCTTCTTCACGACGTTCTCGCGACTGTCTATCCTGCACTACTATCCTTCTCCTTTGTCTAACAAATTAGTTATATTGGTACGCTATTAACTTTTACTGTTCGTAGCTTATTATCTATGCAAATGATATTCTCTTAATAAAATTTCCATTGCTTCAGCTTGTGAACTGACTCTAAAAGTTTCACCATTTTTCAATTCTGCAATATATCTTTTTTCATCTTGCAAAATTCTACCGATCACTTCTTGATCCTTAGTAGTTAGTTCTGTAATTGTATTATTATCAACAATTTTTTCGACTTCAAGTATTTCAATATTCTTTTCTCGTTTCGACACAAAAAATCCTCCTACTTATCATCATTTCTAAAAATTGTAAACTTCTCCGGAACAACATCTACTCCACCCTCTACAAATGGATTACATCTCAAAATCCTAAAAATTCCCATTATAATTCCCTTAACAATACCATGCTTTTTTATTGCATCTATTGCGTAGTTAGAACAAGTTGGATAATATCTACATGTTGGTGGAAACATAGGAGAAATATACTTTTGATAACATCTTATTAAGAATATTATTCCCTTATTAATTTGATTTTTCAATATGGTCAAGTAATTTTCCTGTTCCTAAAGCAACATCATCCAATGGAGTTTCTGAAATCATAACTGGTACTTTCAAATGTTCTGAGAACAACATGTCTATTCCATCTAGCAATGCACCACCACCAGTAATAACAATTCCTCTATCAATGATATCTGAAGCTAATTCTGGAGGAGTCGTACTTAATAAATCTTTAGCAGCAGAAATCATAGCTTGCATTGTATCATGCATTGCTTCTTCCGTTTCATCAGAAGTCATCGTAATAGTCTTAGGTAATCCATCAACTACATTCCTACCACGTACACTAAATGTTTCATCTCTGTGTCCTTTTAGTACAGAACCTATTTCCATTTTTACTTTTTCAGCAGTTCTTTCACCTATAATTAAGTTATGTTTATTCCTTACGTAATTTGCGATATCACTGTTTAATTTATCTCCAGCTGCACGTAATGAACGACTTACAACAATATCTCCTAGTGATAGTACTGCTATATCACTAGTCCCACCACCGATATCAATTACCATATTTCCATGTGGTTGGAAAACATCTAAACCTGCACCAATTGCTGCAACTTTAGGTTCTTCTTCCAAGTATACCTTACTACCACCACCAGATTTTTCGGCTGCTTGTCTAATTGCTTTTCTTTCAATATCTGTAGTATTAGTAGGACAACAAATTAAAATATTAGGACGAGACATAAAACCTTTAACGTTTAATTTTTTTATGAAATAGGATAGCATTTGCTCAGTCATATCAAAATCAGCAATTACCCCATCTTTTAAAGGACGAATTGCACGAATATTACTAGGTGTTCTACCAACCATTTGATATGCTTCAGATCCAACAGAAAGAACCCTGCCACTCTTAGTATCTATAGCAACAACTGATGGCTCATTAAGGACAATACCTCTACCTTTAACATTTATTAAAACATTAGCAGTACCCAAGTCGATACCTATATCCTTCACCATAAGAGAAATCTCCTTTTACTAAATTTTATTTATCAAATTAATAATATATCTAGCTTATTATACCATAGACAAGATTAAATTTTAATTTTAATTCCTATTTAAAAGCACTAAAATACCGTTAAACCATCTTATTTGATTTAACGGATTAAGAACTTAGTTATTGTAAGTTATTGACGTTTTTTAATTTTTCCTTTTTTATTTCAAATGATCTATCAGTAATATCATCAATTCTCTTAATATCAGCACCTAAAGAAGCTAATTTTTGATGGAAATGATAATATCCTCTGTCAAGATACTTTAGATTAGTAACTTGAGTAATATTTTTCGCAACTAATCCTGCTAAAACTAACGCAGCTGCAGCTCTTAAATCAGTAGCAGCTACCTCGGCACCATTGAAATCAGTTGGCCCATGAAGAACTACCGAATTCCCTTCTACTTTAAAATCAGCATTCATTCTTCTCAATTCTTCTAAATGCATGAATCTATTTTCAAACACAGTTTCAGTTAAAATACTTGTTCCCTCAGCAGCTAGTTGCAAAATTGAAATTTGTGGTTGCATATCCGTAGGAAAACCCGGATGAGGTAAAGTTTTAACTGTAGTTGGTTTCAATTTTTCAGGTCCTATTATTCGAATGCCTTCATTTTCTTCGATAACTTTTACACCCATTTCCTCTAGTTTAGAAATCAATGGGATATTATGTTCTGCAATTGCTTCTTTAATTAAAACATTTCCTTGGGTTAAAGCACTAGCAACCATAAATGTTCCAGCTTCTATTCTATCTTGAATAATAGCATGTTCAGTTCCGTGTAAACTTTCTACACCTATAATTTTGATTTTTTCAGTACCCGCTCCGTAAACTTTAGCTCCCATCTTATTTAAAACATTAGCCAAATCTACAATTTCTGGCTCTCTTGCAACATTTTCAATAATAGTTGTGCCCTTAGCTAGAGTAGCAGCCATCATAATATTTTGAGTAGCACCAACACTTGGAAAATCTAAATAAATATTTGCTCCCACCAATCTTCCATCGGTATGTGCATCTATGTAACCATTATGTTGCTCAATTTTAGCTCCTAACAATTCTAATCCTTTTAAATGTAAGTCTATTGGACGAGAACCTATAGCACATCCTCCAGGCATTGCTACTCTAGCTTTGCCTAATCGTGCTAATAATGGTCCTAACACAACAATCGATGCTCTCATTTTAGAAACATACTTGAATGGTGCATCATATGATAATTTACCAGTTGCGTCTATTTCAACTGATTTTTCATTTTCATCAAAGCCAACCTTAACGTTTAAAAATCTGATTACATTATTCATAGTATATACATCAGATAGCATTGGAACATTAGTTAGAATCGTTCTTCCTTCGCTGGGCAAGATTGCTGCAGCTAAGATAGGAAGAACTGCATTTTTAGCTCCTTCAATTTCTACTTCTCCTTCTAACTTATTTCCACCACGAACTACAATTTTTTCCATTACAATTCCTCACTCTGCATTACTTAATTAAAAATAGCAAATTGCGAATACTATCGATAAAACTTAAGAAGAATTCACTTGCTAAATACCCGATAGCTACAGAAAAAAGTACAAGTGCTAATCGGAATTTTCCTTGTTTTTCCTTACTAAAAAAATAATCTAGTCTTAATCCCTGAAAACTTATAAAAACGAGTGTTATGAAGAAAAAATGACTAATAATTGTAACTACTGCCATTAATCCTAAATACATATTAATATTATTCCTTTCTAAACTAATCGAACTCATAATAGCATAATTTATAAATTAAGTCATGATTTTTATAAAATTTTAAATTTTTCTACATAAAAAAGACAGTATCCAAAAAATACTGTCTTTCTATTATGATTAGTGTTTTGAAATGTTCAATCGATTTATAGCTCTACGTAGGGAAACTTCAGCTCTACGTAAATCAATGTCATTATTTTCGTTCTTAGCTTCTTCAATACGCTTTTCAGCACGTTGCTTAGCACGTTCCGCACGAGAAACATCAATAGTTTCTTTTCTTTCGGCAGCTGAAGCAACAACAGATAAAGTATTGTCTGAAAATTCCATAAATCCGCCACTAACAGCAATTTCATCAAAATTTTCATCATCAACTTTTACTCGAACTTCATCAATAGCTAAAGAAGCCAGCAATGGTAAGTGATTAGGCATTATACCTATTTCACCTACAGTAGTTTTACAAATAACTAAATCCGTAGTATTTTCATAAACACTTCCATCAGGAGTAACGACATTTATCGTCAATATAGATTTTTCATCCATCAGACGTTACCTCCTTAATTATTGCCAGCAAGTTTCTTAGCTTTTTCAACTACATCTTCGATTCCACCAACTAATCTGAAGGCTTCTTCAGGAAGATTATCATACTTACCTTCTAAAATTTCTTTAAATCCTTTTACTGTTTCTTCAACAGGAACATAAGAACCAGGGTTACCTGTAAATTGTTCAGCAACATGGAAATTTTGTGATAAGAAGAATTGTATACGACGTGCACGTGCAACAATAATCTTTTCTTCATCAGATAATTCATCCATACCTAAAATAGAAATGATATCTTGTAATTCACGATAACGTTGTAATACATGTTGCACTTCTGTAGCAACCTCATAATGTTCTTCACCAACAATTTCAGGTGTTAAAGCACTTGAAGTAGATGCTAATGGATCCACAGCTGGATAAATACCTTGTTGTGTTAAAGAACGTTCCAAGTTAGTTGTAGCATCCAAGTGAGCAAATGTTGTTGCAGGTGCAGGGTCAGTATAGTCATCAGCTGGAACATAAACAGCTTGAATAGAAGTTACAGAACCTTTCTTAGTAGAAGTAATACGTTCTTGTAATTGACCCATTTCAGTTGCAAGTGTTGGTTGATAACCAACGGCAGAAGGTATACGTCCCAACAAAGCTGAAACTTCAGAACCAGCTTGTGTGAAGCGGAAAATGTTATCAATAAATAATAACACATCTTGACCTTCAACATCACGGAAATATTCAGCTAATGTTAACCCTGTAAGAGCCACACGCATACGGGCTCCAGGTGGCTCATTCATTTGTCCGAATACCATGGCTGTTTTTTCCAAAACGCCAGATTCTTTCATTTCAAAGTATAAATCGTTACCTTCACGAGTACGTTCACCAACACCAGTAAATACTGAAATACCGTTATGTTCTTGAGCAATATTATGAATTAACTCTTGAATCAAAACAGTCTTACCAACACCGGCACCACCGAACAAACCAATTTTACCACCTTTAATATAAGGTGCTAAAAGGTCAATAACTTTTATACCTGTTTCAAGGATTTCAATCCCTGTACTCAATTGATCATATTTAGGAGCATCACGATGAATAGGATTACGTGGATGATCCTCATCAAATTCAGGCCCATTATCAATGGTATTTCCTAAAACGTTAAATACACGTCCAAGTGTATCTTTACCAACAGGAACACTAATAGATGCCCCTGTACCTTCAACTTCAGCTCCACGCTTTAAACCATCAGTGGAGTCCATAGCAACAGTACGCATAATACCGTCACCAAGCTCAAGTGCAACTTCGATAACTAATTCTGTACCGTCTTCACGTTTCACTTTCAAAGCATCGTCAATATCTGGTAATGATTCACTTAGAGGAAATTGAACATCAACAACGGGTCCGATAACTTGAACTACTTTACCAGAACTCATTAGTTTATTCCTCCCAATTTTTTACTATTCTAAGGCAGCCTGAGCACCTGTAATTTCTGTGATTTCAGTAGTAATAGCACTTTGACGAGCACGATTATACTGCAATTCTAATGAAGAAATAATATCCTTAGCATTATCAGATGCAGATTTCATTGCAGTAGAACTTGATGCATGTTCAGATGTTTTAGCATCAAGAATTGCACCATATACCAAAGATTCAGCATACTGTGGCAAAACTACTTCTAATATTGCATCTTCAGAAGGCTCAGTTTCGTATTCAATACTGTAGCCTTCATCGTTACTTGTTAAGTCATCATGTCCCATGTTTTCAGCTGAAACTGGTAACATTTTTTCAGCTCTAAATTCTGATGTTAATGTATTTACAAAATGACTGTAACAAACGAATAATTCATCATATACTTCTTTATCATACATACTTACAATTGCCTCTACTAAAGGTCTAGCATCTTTGTAAGTAGGAATATCACTTATTCCTCGGTACTCATAAGCAACGTTATAACCTCTCTTCTTAAAGAAATCTGCTCCAGTACCTCCAATAGCTATAATAGCTACATCTTCAGTACTATGATGATTATTTTCTATAAGTTCGAGAGTTTCTTTAATAACATTACTATTGTAACTTCCAACTAAACCACGGTCAGAAGTAATGACAACAATCCCTGTAGTTTTTACTGGACGCTGCCTTAACATTCCTAGAGTGTTTACCTTTCCATCACTATTTTTACTAGTAGTATTTACTGAATCTAGTAAATGTGATTTAGAAAGATGTGTTATAACACTGCGAATTTTGGTGGCATAAACTTGATAACTAGTCGCATGCTTTTGAATTTGACTAAGCTTAGCAGTTGAAACCATCTGCATCGCACTGGTAATTTGACTAGTTTTTTTAGTCGATTCAATTCGACGTTTAACTTCTTGTAGAGAAGCTGGCATTAGTTTTCACCAACCTTTCTTATTTTTCGCTAGCTTGGAATGTAGCTGCATATTCTTTGATTGCAGCATCTAATTTTTCAGTTTCAGGTAGTTTACCTGTATTTGCTATTTCGTCAAGTAAATCTTTATGATTTGCATCAAAATAATCAAATAAACCATCTTGATATGGTAAAATATCATCAACTTTAACTGGATCTAAGAATCCGTGTGTTAATGCGTATAATATCAATACTTGTTTTTCAACAGGAAGTGGTTTATGAAGTGGTTGTTTTAGTACTTCAACTGTACGACGTCCACGATTCAATTTTGCTTGTGTTGCTTCATCTAAATCAGAACCAAATTGAGCAAATGATTCTAATTCACTATAAGATGCCAAGTCTGTACGTAAAGTACCAGCAACTTTCTTCATAGCTTTAACTTGTGCGTTACCACCAACACGTGAAACAGATGTACCAGCATCAATAGCTGGACGAATACCTGAATAGAAACGATCACTGTCTAAGAAAATCTGACCATCTGTGATAGAAATAACATTAGTTGGAATATAAGCAGAAACGTCCCCTGCTTTTGTTTCAATAAACGGCAATGCCGTCATTGATCCTCCACCTAATTCGTCACTTAACTTAGCAGCACGCTCTAATAAACGTGAATGTAAGTAGAAAACATCACCAGGATAAGCTTCACGACCAGGTGGTCTTCTTAGAATCAAAGATAATTCACGGTAAGCATCAGCTTGCTTTGAAAGATCATCATATACTATCAAAACATGCTTACCATTGAACATAAATTCTTCACCCATAGCAGCACCAGCATAAGGAGCTAGGTACAATAATGGTGCTGGTGATGATGGGCCAGCAGAAACAACAATTGTATAATCCATAGCACCAAATTTACGTAAAGTTTCTACAGACGTACGAACTGTTGAGTCCTTTTGACCAATAGCTACATAAATACAGATCATATCTTGATCTTTTTGATTTATGATCGTATCGATAGCAACTGATGTCTTACCAGTCTTTCTATCACCAATAACTAATTCACGTTGTCCACGACCAATTGGAACTAATGCATCAATAGCTTTCAAACCTGTTTGTAATGGTTCTGTAACTGATTGACGTTCCATAACACCTGGAGCTTTTCTTTCAACTGGACGTGTTTTATTTGTTTTAATTTCACCTAAACCATCAATAGGTTGTCCTAATGGGTTTACAACTCGACCAATTAGCTCTTCACCAACTGGAACTTCCATGATTCGACCTGTACGTTTAACAGTATCTCCTTCACGAATTCCCTTAAAAGAACCTAAAATAATGATACCTACATCATTAGATTCAAGGTTTTGAGCCATACCGTAAGTACCATCATCAAATTCAACCAATTCGCCAGCAAGCGCATTGTCTAAACCATTAGCACGAGCAATTCCGTCACCAACATAAGTAACAGTACCAACTTCATCAACAGTAAGCTCATCTTGATAATTTGCTAATTGTTGTTTAATCAGAGCACTGATTTCCTCAGCCTTAATGCTCATAAAAGTCTCACCTCTTTAAATCATTTTAATAATAGACGTTTAATGCGTGCAATTTTTGTTTTAATAGATCCATCATAGATATAGCTTTCAGATTTTAAAATAACTCCACCTATAATCCCAGGATCGACAATAGGGTCAATAATGACTTTTTTTGCACCAACAACATTAGCAAATGAAGATGCTAGTTTTTGTTTGCGTTCTTCATCTAATTCGATAGCAGTTATGACTGATGCACGCACTGTCTTTTCGAATTCGTCATTTAATCTGTCAAATTCATCAATAATGCCTTCTAAACTAGTAATTCTACCATAGTCATAGAGCATATCTAAAAGATTAGTCATTAACTTTGAAGAATCTTTCTTCAAAATTTCCATAATCTTCAATTTAGCTTCAGGACTAATTTGATTACTACTCATAAAGACTTTTAACTGTGGTTCATTCTGGAGTACCTTCTTATATTCTTGCAATTCAGAATGAAATTTATTTCTTATTTTCATTTCTTCAGCAAGTTCAAATAAGGCTTTTCCATAACGATGTACTATCGTTTCATTATCTAGTTTCATTTTGCTTTCCCAACCCTTCGATATATGAATCAACTAAGGCCTTTTGGTCATCAGCAGTTAGTTCTTTACGAATAATCTTCGAAGCAATTTCAATAGATAACTCTGCCACATCATTTTTCACACTATCTAATGCTTCTTGGCGTTCTTGTTGAATATCCTTCTTAGCATTAGCTTTCATTGTCTGAACTTCTTCATGTGCTGAACTTACAATATTAGCCTTTTGTTGTTCTCCATTTTTCTTTGCACGATCAATAATTTGAGAAGCTTCTGAACGAGAGTTTTTCAAAGCAAGATCTCGTTTTTCAACTAACTCTTCTGCTTTTTGACGCGCTTGTTCAGCAGAATCAATATCATTAGAGATTTTTGTTGCACGTTTTTCCATCATATCCGTGATAGGAGTCCATGCAAACTTTTTAACTAGAGCAAGCAAAATCAAGAACGTTACGATGTAGAAAATAAAATCTCCCCATGCAACACCTTGTTCAGTAGCACTTAGTAAAAATGTTGTGTTCATTACTATTGACACCTCCTCAATCCAATATTTGTTAAATTAATTAAATTGAGAATTATCCTTTTGCAACAAGCAAGAAAGAAACAACAATAGCTAAGATAGGTGTAGCTTCAACCAAACCAACACCAATGAACATATTACTACGTAATTGATTTGAAAGTTCTGGTTGACGAGCCATACCTTCCAACATTTTAGAAATAACAAGACTGTTACCAATAGCACCACCAATAGCAGCACCTGCAGCAGCTAAACCTGCACCAATTAATGCTAAAGCACTCATAATTAAAATCCTCCTCGATTACTCTTTTTCAACTTTTTGAGAGATGTATACCATTGTCAATGTGACAAAGACATAGGCTTGGATACTTCCGATAAAGACAGAGAATCCCTGCCATATAATTTCCAATGGAATTGCAGGTATATATGTTAATACACCTTTAGAGTTTGCCATATTGTAAATTAATTTTAGCAAAACTTCACCGGCATAAATATTACCATATAAACGCAATGCCAATGTTATAAAATTAGTAAATTGTTCAAAAATACTAATAGGTAATAATGCTGGCATTGGACTAAGGAATGTATTTTTAAAATATCCCTTAAAACCAAATTTCTTTACTCCTAAATAATGGGATAACACTAGTATCATAAATGCTAGAGTTAACGTTGTTAATGGAGAAGATGTGGGACTTTTCACATATTCAACTCCATTAAACGTAAGCTCTATTATTAATCCCAACTGATTAGAGATAAAGATGAAAACAAATAAGGTAAAGGCTAACAAACCAAACTGCTTTCCTTCTTCATCTGGTAAAGCATTCTTTATAATACCATTTGTAAAATCTACAACCCATTCTAAAACATTTTGTCTACCAACAGGTTTCATTTGAATTTTACGAGATAACCAAAATAATACTACGAATACTATTACCGCTGAAACTAATCCAGAAACAATATTACCAACATTAAAAGAAATTCCAAAAAACTCTACAATTTGAGTTCCTTCATTCACCAAGTCTCACCTCTTTTCAAATTTTGTCCAGTGAGCTTAAAACAACTGGTATGCATTCAAAGACGGGATAAATCTTCGAATACTAAAAAGATAATACCACCATTTTGATAAAATTACAAAAGTCAATTTGAGAAAAATAATACAAAAATGATGATTTATCGCATTTAAATTCAATAAATCATCATTTTATTAGTACCAAATAATCTATCACCTGCGTCACCTAATCCAGGAACAATATATCCGTCTTCATTTAGATATTCATCTAATGAAGCTGAATAAATATCTACATCTGGATGTGCTTCACGAAATGCTTTAACACCTTCTGGAGCAGCAACTAAGCAAACAAATTTTATAGATTTTGCACCACGCTTTTTGAGTGCATCAACAGCCATGATTGCTGAACCACCAGTTGCTAACATTGGATCAACAATTATCATTTCACGATTTTCTAAGTCATCTGGCATTTTCACAAAATATTCATGTGGTTGTAGTGTCTCTTCATCACGATACATGCCTATATGACCTACTTTAGCAGCTGGGATTAATTCCAAGATACCATCTACCATTCCAATACCAGCACGTAAAATTGGAACTACTACCACTTTTTTACCAGCTAGTCGTTTAGTAGTTGCTTTTGTAATTGGTGTTTCTACTTCTACATCTTCTAAAGGCATATCTCTAGAAACTTCATAAACCATTAATTCAGCTATTTCATTTACACATTGTCTAAATTCTCTTGTTCCACAATTTTTATCTCTAATAATTGATAATTTGTGTTGAATTAATGGATGATCTAATACTTGAAATTTTCCCATGTTTAACGCTCCCTTGATTTAATTAATATAATTTTCTCTACTAATTTTATATGATATCACATCTAATTTCTACCATATTAATAAATAATTACTCTATTTATTATAAAATTGATTACCGGCTGATTTTTTTAAACGATTCATATATGCTAAACCGACACCTTCTTCAGGAAACGCTTCGGCTAAAATATACTTAATCTGATTGTCATCATCAAAATATCTAAGCCCTGCAAAAAGATTCTTAGCTGCACTTTCTACATTTTCTCCCAATGAATAAGTTTTATTTTCTAAGGCTTTACTCAATACTTCATCATCAGCTAATATTCCTACTTGATTTTTATTTTCATTTGCCCACTGTAGTGCACTATTCCAATTATCTTTATTAACTATTAACACTTGTGCTGATGGAGCATAGTGCTTATATTTCATTCCCGGAGCTTTAGGTATTTCATTTTCTTTAACTTTATGTTTATCACTATATACTTCTTTACCTATGACTTTTTCAATTTCTTCTGCTGTTACTGCTCCTGGTCTTAAAATTGTTGGTATTTCTGTACTCATATCAATAATTGTTGACTCTACACCGACATCAGTAGGTCCATCATCTAAAATACCTGCAATTCTTCCCTCTAAATCATGATAAACGTGCTGAGCAGTCGTGGGACTTGGCTTTCCCGAAGAATTTGCTGAAGGGCCTACAATAGGATTACCTAATGCTGTTATCAAGTTTAATGTAGTTTCATTTTTAGGCATTCTAAACGCAGCAGTTTTCAAACCACCTGTTACTGTCTTAGATAAACTACCATCTTTTATTTTTAGTACAATTGTCAATGAACCCGGCCAGAATTTTTCTATTATCTTTTCTACCTCTTTACTTAACGATGGAACAAATCTTTTTACCATCTCTAGTGATGATACAGTCACAATCAAAGGATTATCTGATGGTCTTCCTTTAGCCAAATAAACCCTCTTTACTGCTTGTTCATTAGTAGCATCTGCTCCTAATCCATATACTGTTTCTGTTGGAAAAGCTACAAGTTCTCCTAGACGTAATTCTTTTGCAGCTTCATTAAACTCACTTGGTTTATAAATTTTTGTGATTAACAAAAAATCTCCTTCTTCCTCTAAATTTTTACACAGATCATTCTATCATTACCATTGATATCTTTCTTTAAAGTAATTTCCGAATTTGGAAAACTATCTTTAAAGATTTTTTTTACTGCCTTTCCCTGTAAAAATCCTATCTCCATATAGATTTTGCTACCTTGTTTAAGAAGTTTACCACTTTCATTTGCAATTCTTTCATATATTTCTAGTCCATTATTTTTTGCAAATAAAGCTTGATGAGGTTCATAATTCAAAACACTTTTGTCCATATAAATTTTTTCGTTTTCCGAAATATATGGTGGATTAGAAACAATGATATCTTTTTTTCCTTCAATTTTTTCAAATAAATCACTTGTAGAAAATGATACATCTAAATTTAAATTTTGGGCATTCTCTTTAGCTACTTTTAATGCTGGTTCCGAAATGTCAGATAAAAAAATATTCCAGTTACTTCGTATAGATTTTAGTGCTAATCCTATCGCTCCAGTTCCTGTACCAACATCTAAGACATCGTAGTTCTCATTTTTTGAATTATCATTTAAAATCCAATCCACAAGTTCTTCAGTTTCTGGGCGTGGTATTAATGTATCCTTCGTAACTTTTAGTCTCAAACCATAAAAATCCTGATAACCTATTAAATACTGCAGGGGATAATCTTGATTATACAATTCTATCTTTTCTTGTAATTCTTGGTAATTTTTATCATCAATACGTGTCCGGTAATTCATCAATAGTTGTGTTTTATTCCAACCCATTTGACCACATATTAAGTAATCTACATCTTCTAATGTACCACCATTTCCCTTTATACAAGAAAAAGCCCATTTCTGGACTTCAAAAAATGTTGGATTATTCATTTTCCAACTTCTCCATTGCTTTAGTTTGCTCAAATAAAACTAAAGCATCAATAACATCCTCTAACTCACCATTCATGATGCGGTCTAATTTATTTAATGATAAACCTATACGATGATCTGTAACTCTATTTTGAGGATAGTTATAAGTTCTAATTCTTTCAGATCTATCCCCTGTACCAACTGCAGATTTACGATTTGCATCATATTCACTTTGTTCTTGTTGAGCGTAGTAGTCGTATACACGAGCCTTTAATATTTTCATTGCTTTTTCTCTGTTTTGTTGTTGAGAACGTTGATCTTGCATAGCAACAACTATACCTGTAGGTAAGTGAGTCATACGTACAGCAGAAGATGTTTTATTAATATGCTGTCCACCAGCACCGGATGAACGATAAACATCTACTCGGATATCTTTAGGATCTAGCTCAATTTCTACATCTTCTTCTTCAGGCATAACAACAACTGTCGCAGTTGATGTATGTACTCGTCCTGCAGATTCTGTTACTGGTATTCTTTGAACTCGGTGGGCACCACTCTCATATTTTAACTTAGACCATACACTATTACCGTTAATTATAAGTGCTATTTCCTTAAAGCCACCAACTTCTGTTACATTCTTATCAATAACTTCAATTGACCATCCTTGACGTTCAGCATACTTGCTGTACATAGAAAATAAATCTGCAGCAAATAAACTAGCTTCGTCGCCACCAGCAGCACCTCTAATTTCCATAATAATATTCTTGTCATCATTAGGATCTTTAGGTAGTAATAAAATTTTAATTTCTTCTTCTAGCTTTACCTTCTCATCCTTGACATTTGACAATTCTTCTTTCACTAAAGATGCCATTTCATCATCTAATCCATCACTTAGCATCTCTTCATCATCAGAAATTTGTTGTGTTACTTCTTTATATTTATTATATTTTTCAACAGTTTCTCTTAAGTCAGCCATTTCTTTAGATAACTTTGTAAAACGCTTTGTATCTGAAATTACATCGGGATCTGATAGAAGTTCACCTAATTCTTCATATCTGTCTTCTAACATCTGCAATCTATCAAATAACTTATCCATTTATTTCTCCTTCATCTTTTTCTAAATTATTAATAGGTGGATTAAAATAATGTTTTCTACATACTGGATAATAAGATTCATTACCACCAATCATTATCTGTTCACCACTATATACCGGTTTAGAATCATGCATTCTTAAATTCATAATAGCCTTTTTATTACAAAACCAACAAATTGTCTTCATTTCTTCTATTTTGTCAGCATATAATAAAAGATATTTAGATCCTTCAAACAACTCATTCATAAAATCATTTTTTAACCCAAAAGTCATTACAGGAATATTCAGTTCATCTACAATCTGAGTTAATTCCAATACATGATGTTTTTCTAAAAATTGTGCCTCATCAACTAAAATACAGGCAGGCTCTAAAGAAGATTGTTCTACTAGATCTTTAATATTAGTTTCACTAACAACTGGAATAGCTTTTCTTTTCAAACCTATACGACTAGAAACATAACCATAACCATCGCGATTATCCAAACCACTTGTCATGATAATAACATTTTTCCCTTGTTCTTCATAATTATGTGCAACTTTAAGGATTTCGATTGTCTTACCACTATTCATCGCTCCATAGCGAAAAAAAAGTTGAGCCACAAAAAATCACTCCATTGAATAAAATTTCCTAGTCTAGTATAGATTATTTCATAGACTAAAAACAAGCCTATATCACGCTTTTTTATAATTAATAATTATGAACAACAACACTTTTTAATTTTAAACTTTCAATATTCTTTAAATTTACAATATCTCTACCTTTTAATATAGTCCTTTTGATATGCACAACTACAAATTTATGCTATCATATTTTCTAGTATTATTAAATTCTTATGTTTTTTTATCAAACATATATCTGGAGGAACTTTAAAATGAGTTTGAAAAGTTCAGTTGCCATTACGGCAGGAAAAACTTCACATTGGTTTTTACACAAATTTACAAATGGTGGTACTTCTTTACCTGGAAAGATTACTTTAGCTATTGATCCTGATGTTTTAAAAAGTCTGGCAAAAGATTATGAAATAGTTATCATCACAGGTACTAATGGCAAGACTTTAACTACTGCTTTAACTGTTAAAGTTTTAGGTGAAAAATACTCCAACATTTTAACTAACCCTAGTGGATCTAATATGAAACAAGGTATTGTATCTGCCTTTCTAACCGCTCAAAAAACAAAGAGTGGAAAAAAGCTTGCAGTATTAGAAACCGATGAAGCCAATGTTCCAATTATATCTCAATATATATCCCCTTCTATCTACGTCATGACAAACTTATTCCGTGATCAAATGGATAGATATGGTGAAATATATACTACTTACGATAAAATATTAAAGGGTATTAATATGCATCCCGATGCACTCGTTATTGCTAACGGTGACGCTCCTATCTTCAATAGTAGGGATTTAAAAAACAAAGTTATTTATTACGGATTTGATGATAAAGCAGATAGAGAACAAATGGCACCAGCTAACACAGACAGTTTGTTATGTCCTAAATGCCAGCATATTCTACATTATAAGAATAGAAGTTACAGTAATTTAGGAAAATATTATTGTCCTAACTGCGATTTCAAACGCCCAAAACTCTCTTATCGAATAAATCGTATTCTAAGTCAAAGCCCTCAAAGCTCGACTTTTGAAATCGACAATACTACCATCTCACTTCATATAGGTGGAACATATAATATTTATAATGCTTTAGCAGCATATGCTGTCGGAAATGAATTAGGCGTTTCACCTCAACAGATAGCACATGCTTTAAGCAGTAACGATGAAAAAGTCTTTGGAAGACAAGAAGTTATCAAGATAGGTGATAAAGAACTAACATTGGTCTTGATTAAAAACCCAGTTGGTCTAGATCAAGTGCTTGACATGATAAAAACCGATACAGAACCATTTTCTTTAGCAGTGTTATTAAATGCTAACTATGCTGACGGTATCGATACTAGCTGGATTTGGGATGGAAGTTTTGAATCTCTTCCATTTGATAAGATACCAGCTATTTTAACTGGTGGTGAAAGATATCGCGATATTACTTTTAGATTGAGAGTCGCTGGTGTACCTGAAGAAAATTTCTCTCAAGAAGAAAAACTTCCTGACGTGCTTGAAAATATTAAAAAAATGCCAACTAAGCATATTTATGTTTTAGCAACTTATACTGCTGTGTTACAGTTACGTAAATTATTATCTGAACAAGGTTATATTAAAGGAGGCATGGATTAATCATGAAATATTCACTAAATTTAGCTCATCTATACGGTGACTTATTAAACACTTATGGTGATATCGGAAATATCCTTGCTTTACGCTATTATGCTAAACAAATGGACACCAATTTAAAAGTTGATATTATCTCCTTAAATCAAGAATTTAATCCTGAAAAGTATGATATTGCCTTTTTTGGTGGTGGCCAAGATTACGAGCAAATGATTGTTTCAAAAGATATTCAATCAAAAAAAGAAGCATTAACTAAATATATACATGATGGCGGGCCAATGCTTGCCATTTGTGGTGGGTATCAATTACTAGGTCAATACTATATTGGGGCTGACGGCCAAAAAATTGAAGGTATTCATGCCCTAGATCATTATACTGAAAGTCAAGATAATAACCGTTTCATCGGAGATATTGTTATTAGAAACGAAGAAACTAACCAAGAATATCATGGCTTTGAAAATCATAATGGAGTCACATATTTAGGAAAAAATGAGCGACCTCTAGGTACTGTTGTAAGTGGACATGGAAATAATGGAAAAGACAAAACTGAAGGTGCTATTTTTAAAAATACGTACTGTTCTTACTTCCATGGACCTATCTTAGCTAGAAATGGTGAATTAGCTAAACGTATATTAATTACTGCTTTACAAAGAAAATATCCAGATGCTGATTTATCAAAACAACAAGCTCTAGAAATCAAACCTACCTACTAAAACAAATAGAGGCTAGGAAAATAGTCTCAAGACTTAAAACCCGCTAGAAATCACGTTACTAAAAACGTTGATTCCTAGCGGGTTTTAATATAACTATTTTCTAAAATTCATCTGAAAATATAGTTTTTCCCAGCCTCCTATTATTTTTTAATTAATAATTTCATCAAGAAAAGTAGATATAATTATATCTCTTCTATCTAAAAAGATTTGATTATTAGAACTTGGATGAACCCTATTACTCAATACTATTAATCCACATCCACTATCTCTATCTATTAAAATGAATGTACCAGTATATCCTGTATGATAAATACATGGAACTCTATCGTTTCTATACCTTAAATCCCAGCCTAGCGATCGCCCCAAAGTCCCGTTAGGAGTCCAATCATTAAACAATTTAGATATTGTCTTGTCTTTTAATACTTTGTTTTTTGAATTATCTATAATCCAATTAGAAAACTTAATCAAATCATTTAACGACATAAATAGACCAGCTGATCCACAATATTTACCTAAAATTCTAGCTTTAGGATCATGTACAACCCCTTTCAAGACTTTACCATTTTTTTGAACCTCAGTAGGAACACACAATCTCGGATCCGGATTGAATGTACTTTCAAATAGCTGCAATGGTTGTAACACTTCTTGCGTTATAACTGTCTGTACAGGTTTATTATATATTTTTTGAATTATTTCTCCTAATAATATTAATCCTGTATCTGTGTATATCACTTTTTTTCCTAACCAGTCTCCTACTTTTAGAGTGTACATCGCCTTAATTAACTCTTGTGCATTTAGCTCATTTCGGTGTGGTATATACCCATTTAATGCTGAAGTATGAGTTAATAAATGTCTAATTGTAACTCTATCATCTTTAAATAATGGTAGATAATCCATCACTTTGTCATCAATTGATATCTTGTTATCTTCAACTAACTTTAAAATTACAGTCGTAGTTCCTACAACTTTAGTTAAAGAAGCCATATCATATAACATGCCTGCTTTTAGTTTTTCTACTTTAGGAATCACCTGACTGTTCCCTATGACTTTAGTTAATACTTCTCCGGGCTTTATTACAGCATATGATACACCAGGAACAATGTTATCTTTATATAAATTTTCTATTAAATCACAAGTTCTTTCAAACATCCTATTCTCTCTTTTCTTTATTTTATATACTAAGTGTACTCTAAAAATGATACAATGAATATTAAATGATTGTGTAAAGGAGTTTTTGTGTTTTGGCAAGTAATTCAGATTCTCTATTCTTCATCTTATCTTATATTAAAAGACATCCTGATGATTTAGTAAAGGCCATTCCCGCTTACGATAATGTTATTAGACTATTTATTTCTGATAAAGTTAAAGTTTCAGATGCAGAAATATATTTCCCTGATAATAGTCTTATGGTTAATAGATTAAAGCTTGACTTTATTTCTCAACATGGAAAATTATTAGACGATTTCTTTCAAATGACTGGTCGCCAATTACGCGGATACCATGAAGTTTGGGCTAGTACAGCTCATTTAACTGATAGAAATGTATACCTTGTCGAATTATCTTATGAATAGTAAAAATCGCTAAAGATCGCCATTGTTAAAATAATGCAATCTTTAGCGATTATTTAATTCCAATTTTTTTATACTCTAGACATTAATTACTTTGTCTAAAAATGCTTTAGTTCTTTCATTTTGAGGATTATCAAATACCTCTTCAGGAGTACCCTCTTCCATCACATGGCCATCAGCCATAAAAACAACTCTATCTGCAACTTCTTTAGCAAATCCCATTTCATGTGTTACAACAACCATAGTCATTCCATCTTTAGCTAATTCTTTCATTACTTCAAGAACATCTCCAACCATTTCAGGGTCTAGAGCCGAAGTGGGTTCATCAAATAGCATAATATCTGGTTTCATAGCTAATGCTCTTGCTATAGCAACCCTTTGCTTTTGACCACCAGACAATGAAGCAGGCATTGCATCATATTTATCAGCTAAGCCTACTGTTTCTAGTAAATTCTTAGCTACAAATTCAGCTTGTTCCTTTTCTAACTTTCCAAGCTCTACTGGTGCCAAAGTAATATTTTCACCTACTGTTAAGTTATTAAATAGATTGAAGTGCTGGAAAACCATACCGATATTTTCACGTGCTTTATCTATATCAGTCTTAGGATCACTTATATCATGTCCGTCAATGATAATTGACCCACTTGTAGGTTCTTCTAATTTATTTAGACATCTCAACAACGTACTTTTCCCTGAGCCAGATGGTCCAATTAAGACTACAACTTCATTATTTTTTACTTTAAAATTGATTCCTTTTAATACATGATTACTACCATAATTCTTTTTTAAATCTGTAACATCTACTTTTAAATCTGTCATTAGTTATTTATCCTCCGTTCAATCCATTTGGATAATAAAGTCAAAATTGTAATTATTAATAGGTACATTATTGCTATAATACCCCAAATTCTAAAACCTTCTAAGTTTCTGGCAATAATGATTTTACCAGTTTGAGTTAATTCTAATATACCTATAATAGATAAAATTGAAGTATCCTTTAATGTAATTATAAACTGATTAATGAAAGATGGAATCATAATTTTAACACCTTGAGGTAAGATAACTTTTCTCATGGATTTGCCAAATGAAAGTCCCAAACTTCTAGCTGCTTCCATTTGACCTTTATCTACGGCCTCAATTCCACCCTTCACAAAGGCTGCAGTATATGCACCTTCGTTTAAAGTTAATGTAATAATTCCGGCGATAAATGCTGGAATTTTTGATCCTGTTAAACTAGGAATACCATTGTAAATAAACAAAGCTAGAACTAACAATGGAAGTCCTCTAAAAATATAAATTATTGTTGTAGAAATACCTTGAGCAAACTTGTTTGGCACAACACCTAACATTCCTATTAGAATCCCAAAAATAGTTGCACCTATAATCCCAACTACTGTCAACTTTAAAGTTTCTACTATTCCATCTAAGAAGGCCTTTTTATTTTGTTTTAATAGTCCTAAGACAGTATGACTATCTTTACTTTTCTTTTCATTAGCCTCTTTAGTAGCTGAAATTGCACTTTTACCTGTATATTTTTCAATTATCTTTTGGTATTTTCCATTTTTCTTAAGTTTATCTAAACCATCATTGAATTTATTCATTAATTCCTGGTGTGTTCCTTTTTTTACAGCAAAACCAAAATCACCAGAATTAGCTGGTTTAGTTACTATTTTTAATCCTAAACCTGTGCTAATACCATATTCTAAAACAGCACTATCTTCAAAACATGCAACAGAATTCCCATTTTTCACATCATTATACATATTATCTGAATCATCAAAAGTTACAGTCTTGAATCCATATTTATCTTTTATAGAATTAGCATAATCCGCACCTGAAGTCCCTGTTTTTATAGCTACTTTCTTTCCGCGTAGCTGTTTTAAACTTTTAATATTACTGTCAGGTTTTACAGCCATAACAATACCAGATGAATAATATGGTTTCGAAAAATCAAATTTTTGCTTACGTTCATCTGTAATTGTCATTCCTGCGATCATTCCATCAACTTGTCCAGCACTAACAGATTGCAAAGCAGCGTTAAAACCAATTGGCTTCAGATCCACTTTAAATCCTTCTTCTTTAGCTATAGCATTCATCAAGTCAATATCAATGCCGACATATTTATTACTATCATTCGCATATTCAAATGGTGGAAATGTTACATCAGTAGCTATTGTATATGTTTTTTCATCCGCATGAACTAACTGTGGTTTAACAAAAAATGAAAGAAAGATTAAACTACTAATAATACTTAAAAATGTAATAAACTTCTTCATGTTCGTTCTCCTTACTATGATTTATGAAAATATTATACCACAATATTGTCACAAAATGATACATGATATTTTGTTTAATAGATAAATTCAATATAAAAACATTGAAAATATATATTATTTCGTGAATATCCAAATTTAATGTTATATAAAGTTACAATGGATACTGATGAACTATGAACTAATCTAACTGTTATATTAGAAATATATTCCTATACACCTTACTTTTTTCTCATTGCTTTATGTGCGTTACTTTTAAATATTACATATAACTTATTAATTTCCAATCTATTTATAAATTTATTTTCAATAAAAAAATAAAAGGATAAATCTATGTAAGATTTATCCTTAAAATATAGTATTCAATTAATAAAAAGATTGGGCATACAGGGTTCGAACCTGTAAATTATGGATTCAGAGTCCACTGCCTTACCAATTTGGCGAATGCCCAAAATTATTCGACTATTATATTTTAGTTCTCCATTTTTTCTTTGTCAAGAGTATTCAAAAATATATTTAATATAAATTATATAATTACCTACTTCATAACTTGCTTGTATTTCCCATAAAAAAAGAGTACCAGAATTGTTGTTAACTCATCCAGTACTCTAAAAATATACTTATTTTATTTCTTCATCTGTCTTCAATACAGCCATAAAAGCAGCTTGAGGTACATCTACTGTACCTACTGCTTTCATTCTCTTTTTACCACGTTTTTGTTTATCTAGTAATTTAGCACGTCTATCTGGATCACCAGTATGAATTCTTGCTGTTACATCTTTACGATAAGCTTTTATATTAGTTCTAGCTATTATTTTAGCTCCAATAGCAGCTTGAATAGGAATTTCAAAGTTTTGACGTGGTATGATAGTCTTAAGCTTATCAACTATTACTCTACCTCTCGCTTGAGCAAATTGTCTATGAGAAATAAAACTTAGAGCATCTACCTTATCACCATTAAGAAGTATGTCTATTTTCACCAAATCACTTGGTCTAGTTCCATCTAACTCGTAATCTAATGACGCATAACCACGTGTGCTAGATTTCAACTTGTCAAAGAAGTCAAAAATTATTTCAGATAATGGTATTTCATAAATAACATTAACACGATAATCGTCTAGATAATCCATAGTTACAAAAGTACCACGTTTTCGTTGGCATAACTCCATTACAGCGCCAACATAGTCATTTGGTACCATTATCTCTGCCTTAACGTATGGTTCATTAATTTGCTTGATTAGTGGTGTTTCTGGCATTTCAGATGGATTAGATACATTAATATGTGTACCATCTGTTAATTCAACATCATATGTTACAGAAGGAGCCGTTGTTATTAGGTCCATATTAAATTCTCGTTCTAATCTTTCTTGAACAACATCCATATGCAACAAACCTAAAAAACCACATCTGAAACCAAATCCTAAAGCTTGTGAAGTTTCTGGTTCAAACTCTAAAGCAGCATCATTTAATTGCAATTTTTCTAACGCTTCTCGTAAATCATTATATTTAGCGTTATCTGTTGGATACAATCCTGAATATACCATAGGATTCATTTCACGATATCCTTCGAGTGGCTTTGCTGTCGGATTATTAGCATTTGTTACAGTATCACCTACTCGTGTATCCTGAATATCTTTTATACTTGCAGTAAGATATCCCACGTCTCCAGCCATTAAAAAATCTCTCTTTAATGGTTTAGGTGAATTCACACCAACTTCAACTACTTCATATTCGGCGCCACTATTCATCAAACGAATTTTATCACCAGGCTTTACAGTCCCTTCAACAACTCTAATACTTAGAACTACACCTCGATAATCATCATAAACAGAATCAAAAATTAAAGCTTTCAACGGTGCCTCTAAATCCCCGTCAGGAGCAGGAACATTCTGCACTATTTGTTCTAACATTTCTTCAATTCCAATTCCCTTTTTAGCACTAGCCAAAACAGCTTCAGAAGCATCTAGTCCTATCACATCCTCAATTTCTTGACGAACACGTTCTGGATCTGCTGAAGGTAAATCTATCTTATTAATAACCGGTACAATTTCTAAATCATCATCTAAAGCTAGATATACATTTGCTAAAGTCTGCGCTTCTACCCCTTGTGCAGCGTCAACAACTAATACAGCTCCTTCGCAAGCTGCTAAAGATCTAGAAACTTCATATGAAAAATCAACGTGTCCCGGTGTATCAATCAAGTGAAAAATATATGTCTCACCGTCTTTTGCATGATAGTGCAATTCAACAGCATTTAATTTAATTGTAATGCCTCGTTCTCTCTCTAATTCCATTGAATCTAAAAGTTGATCTTGCATCTCTCTTTTGGTTACTGTATCAGTCATTTCTAAAATTCGATCAGCTAGAGTTGATTTTCCGTGATCAATATGTGCCACAATGGAAAAATTCCGAATATGCTTCTGACGAACTTTCATTTGTTCTAAATCCATGAGAACACTCCTACCTTTTCTAAATATCTAATTATTAATTATACCTTTTTTTTACATATAGGGTCAATTCATTTAATAATTCACCTTTAAACAAATATACCTTTGACTAACGAAGCCAAAGGTATATTTCATTAATTTATCTAATTATTTTTTTCGTTTAGTTTTTTTACTCTTAGACCAACGTTCAAAGAAACTATCATCACCACTAGGATCTTCACCCATAGAGTCAGCAAAAGCCTTTAATGCCTCTCTTTGCTTCTTATTTAAATTCTTAGGTGTTTCTATTTTGACTGTAACACGTTGATCACCATTTCCACCAGCTCTTAAATGAGGTGCACCTTTCCCACGAAGTCTAAATGTTGTTCCTGTTTGAGTTCCAGCTGGAATTTTCATTTTAACCTTACCATGAACTGTATCCACTTCAACTTCATCACCAAGTGCAGCTTGGACAAAACTAATAGGCAAACTCAAGTATATATCTGCCCCATCACGTTTAAACTTATCGCTAGGTGCAACAGAGAAGTAAATATATAAATCGCCATATGGTCCACCATTTACTCCGGCCTCACCTTGACCACTCAAGCGCATTTGATTACCATCTTCAACACCAGCAGGTACTGTAACTTCAATAGCATGTTGTTCATTTACATGTCCACTTCCGTGACAAGTGGAGCATTTTTCTTTTATTTCTTTACCAGTACCGTGGCACACATCACATTCTTGTTGAGACATCATTCTACCCAAAGGTGTCTGTCGTTGAACCTGAATAAATCCTCTACCATGACATTTAGAACATGTTACAGGTGATGTTCCTGGCTTAGCACCTGTCCCGCTACAAGTTTTACAATTTTCTTCTCTAGTATATTTAATTTCTGTTTTCTTTCCAAAGATTGCTTCTTCAAAAGTTAGATGCATTTCATATTGAAGATCTCTCCCTTGACGAGGGCCATTATTATTTCTGCTTTGACCACCACCAAAGAATGAACTGAATATATCTTCAAAGCCACCTGCTCCAGATCCACCAAAATCAAAGCCACCGAAACCTTGGCCACCACCAAAGCCTTGCTGTCCACCTGTTGTACCAAATTGATCATATTGTGCCTTTTTTTGAGGATCACTTAAAATTTCATACGCTTCATTTACTTCTTTGAATTTTTCTTCAGCACCAGGTTCATGATTTAAATCTGGATGATATTTTTTTGATAGCTTACGATATGCACGTTTTATTTCTTGATCAGAAGCATCTTTAGAAACTCCTAAAACATCATATGGATTCATTTTTTTCTCTCCAATTTTCAAAGTACAAAATGACTTTCATTTTGCCAAATTTACACAACTAATTATAACTTAAATAGTTAATAAAGATAAAGCCACATGCATAAAAGCATATGGCTCAATCCTATCTTACAAGATAGATACTACTTATTTTCATCAGGATCTACTTCTTTAAAGTCTCCATCAACCGTATTATCATCGTTTGTAGAGTTATTAGCTGAAGTATCACCTTGTGCACCACTAGCTTGTTGAGCCTGTTGTGCTTGTTGATACAATTTTACAGACATATCTTGAATTAACTTAGTTAACTCATCTTTCTTAGCTTTCATTTCATTGATATCATTTTGTTCTTGAGCTTTCTTTAGAGCATCACGCGCATCTTCAACACTCTTAACTTCATCTGCAGAAACTTTATCTTTAACTTCTTTCAAAGTCTTGTCTGTTTGGAATAATAATTGATCTACTTCATTACGCAAGTCAACTTCTTCCTTACGTTTCTTATCAGCAGCTTCATTTTCTTTAGCTTCCTTAACCATACGATCAATTTCTTCATCAGACAAACCAGATGAACTCTTAATAGTAATCTTTTGTTCTTTATTTGTTCCTAAGTCCTTAGCAGAAACATTAACAATACCATTTTTATCAATATCAAACTTAACTTCAATTTGTGGCACACCACGAGGAGCAGCAGGAATATCTGTTAATTGGAAACGACCCAACGTCTTATTATCTGCAGCCATTGGACGTTCACCTTGAAGAACGTGAATATCCACTGCTGGTTGATTATCAGCTGCTGTAGAAAATACTTGAGACTTAGATGTTGGAATAGTTGTATTACGATCAATTAACTTAGTAAATACGCCACCCATTGTTTCAATACCTAATGATAGAGGTGTAACGTCTAATAAAACAACATCCTTAACATCACCGGTAATAACTCCACCTTGAATTGCAGCACCCAAAGCAACAGCTTCATCTGGGTTAACTGATTCATTAGGAGTATGTCCTGTTTCAGCCTTAACAGCTTCCTTAACTGCAGGAATACGTGTGGAACCACCAACTAAAATAACTTCATCAATATCAGCATTTGTTAATCCTGCATCAGCTAAAGCGTTACGTACAGGAATCTTTGTTCTTTCAACCAAATCTTCAGTTAATTCATTAAACTTAGCACGTGATAATGATGTTTCTAAGTGTAAAGGACCAGCTTCACCAGCAGCAATAAATGGTAGTGAAATTTGTGCTTCTGTTGTACCAGATAAGTCCTTCTTAGCCTTTTCAGCAGCATCTTTCAAACGTTGCATAGCCATTTTATCTTGAGATAGATCAATTCCATTGTCAGCTTTAAAGTTTTCAACTAACCAATCAATGATCTTATTATCAAAATCATCACCACCAAGATGTGTATCACCATTAGTTGATAGAACTTCAAATACTCCATCACCTAATTCAAGGATAGAAACGTCAAAAGTACCACCACCAAGGTCAAATACTAAAATACGTTCATCTTTATCTAATTTATCAAGACCATAAGCTAAAGCTGCAGCTGTAGGTTCATTAACAATTCTTTCAACTTTCAAACCCGCAATCTTACCTGCGTCTTTAGTTGCTTGACGTTGTGAATCGTTAAAGTATGCAGGAACTGTAATAACAGCTTGTGATACTTCTTCACCTAAGTAACTTTCAGCATAATCTTTAATGTATTGTAAAATCATTGCTGAAATTTCTTGTGGAGTATATTCCTTGTCTTCAATCTTTACCTTATAGTTTGCATCTCCCATGTGACGCTTTATAGAAGATACTGTATTTGGATTTGTAATAGCTTGACGCTTAGCTACTTCACCAACTTGTGTTTCACCATTTTTGAATGATACAACTGATGGAGTTGTTCTATTACCTTCTGGATTTGTTATAATTTTAGGATCTTTACCTTCTAGTACAGCAACAGCTGAGTTTGTTGTACCTAAATCAATACCAATGATTTTTGACATAAATGTATTACCTCTTTTATAAAAATATTAATTAAATACTACTTATTGAGCTACAACAACCATCGCTGGTCGTAATACTCTATCTTTTAGCATGTATCCGTCTTGGAAAACTTGTACTATAGTTTCTGGTTCTTGTCCTTCTTCGACAGGAACTGTCTTTACAGCTTGATGTAAAGTAGGGTCAAACACCTTTCCTAGAGAATCTATTTTAGTAACATTATTGTTTTTCAAGGCTTTTTCCATATCACGAGCAACCATTTCTATACCTTTTTTCAGTTGCTGTGATGCATCATTATCTACTTCAATTTCTAAAGCTCGATTTAAATTATCAATAACTGGTAAAATATCACGAGCTAAATCTTGACCTTCATATTTCAACAACATTTCTTGTTCTTTCTTAAAACGTTGTGTCATATTAGCCATTTCAGCTTCAGCTCGTAAATATTTATCCTCAATATCATCGTACTTCTTTTGAAGTTCATCTAATGCTTTTGAAGAATCATCTGTCTCCTCTACTGATTTTTCATTCTCAACAGATGAAGCTTTATCATCTTCTTTAATTTCTTTTTCAATATCTTCATTTTGCTCAGAAGCTTTTACTTTTTCTTCAGACACATCGCCACCCCTTTCAATTATCACTTATCAAAATTTCGGTAATAATCAATTAATTTTTTAGTTAGCTCTTTTTGGAAAACTTCAACCAATCCTATCATCTTAGAATACGGCATGTTAGTAGGCCCTAGAATAGCAATCATGCCTCGACCATGACTCCCAACATTGTAAGTTGCCGATACAAGACTGTAATCTAACAATAACCTATCAGACATCTCATCGCCTATTTTAACCGAAATTCCATGATGATCGTGTGGATTAGTCGTATTATCTACTAACCCACCAATCTTATCTGATTCATCGTCAATTAATGAATACAGGGATTTGATCTGTTCTAAATTATTACCGTTAGCAAAATTCAACAAATTTCGCCTTCCACCAATATAAAACTGCTCTTTGATAGCTTTATCTAAGATTCCACCAAACACATCGATAAATCCATCAGATTTTTCAATATATTTAGTAAGTAACGGCTGCAATTCTTGTAGTTTAGAAGTGACTTCACTAAGGGAAGAACCTACCAATTTATCATTAATTAGCCTAATAACAGCTTCTAGAGACTCTCCATCTATGTTATTAGGTAAATTATAAATTTGGCTTTCAACTGATCCATCACTGGCAACGAGAATAACCATTACTTGGCCATTTCCTAATGGTACCATCCTGAATCCTTCGAGTTTTAAATCACTAGCTTCTGGTCTCAAAGTTATCGCCGTATAATTAGTTAAATCAGACAATATCTTTGCAGACATTTCTATTATTTCATCAACTCTACGATATTCATTTCCAAATAGAGATTGAATACTTCTTACAGATTTCGAATCTATTTTAACGGGTTTAACTAAATTATCAACATAATAACGATATCCCTTAAGAGAAGGAATTCGACCAGAACTAGAGTGCTCTTTAGTTATAAAACCTTGTTTTTCAAGAACTGCCATTTCATTTCGAATAGTAGCTGAACTAACACGTATAGGTAATTGTTCTTGCAAAGTTTTAGAACCAATAGGCTGTCCTAAATCAGTATAATCTCGGATTATTGTTTCCAAAATCAACAACTGTCTTTCAGTTAGCAAACCAACCACCTCTTTTAGCACTTAACACATTAGAGTGCTAAGTCAATTATTAATATAACCTAGTTAATGGGATTAGTCAAGAGTTTTAGACAAAAAATTAGCAGAGCAACCCTATAAGTGCTAATTTTTTTTCAAGTCTCCAAAAAAGACCTCAGTATCTCTTTTATCTTTATTTAATTGATCTATTAGTTCCTCAACACTATCAAATTTCACCATTTCTCTTAAAAATTTATACCATTTAACAATAACTTTTTCTCCATAAACACTTTTATCAAAATTAAATAGGTTTATCTCAACTGTTTTTTCTAAATCATCACCAAATGTTTCATTATGCCCTATAGATGCCATTCCTTCATACCATGAATTATCTTTATCTATTTTCACTTTAACAGCATATACACCCTCTCCTAAAATACGTTCATTCTTAGGGATAGAAACATTTAAAGTTGGAAATCCTATTTTTCTTCCTCTCTTAAAACCATGTTCAACAGTTCCATGATTTTCATATTGATATCCTAATAGCAAATTAGCAGCTTCCACATTCCCGCTATCTAAATCTTTTCTTATCTGAGTAGAACTAATTTTTTGATTATTGCGTTGTAAGTGGTCTACAGTTATTATTTCAAACCTTCCTTTTGCAAAATCCGAAATAGTATCCATATTAGCAATATCATGTTTTCCATAAGTATAGTCTTGACCTGCAACAACACATATTGCATGTAACCCTACTACATACTTATCTATAAAATCTTGTGGTGAAAGATAAGCTAAATTTTCATCAAACTTAACAACATAAGCTATATCTACACCTAAATTTTTAAAATGTTCTAGTTTTTCATCCAACATTGTTAGATATTTAAACTTTTCACCATCAATATTTTGAAAGATGATTTTTGGATGTCTGTCAAAAGTCATTACTGCAACTTTTACACCTAAACTTTTTCCTTTTTCTATAGCTCTTTTTATTACTTCTTGATGTCCACGATGAACTCCATCAAAAAAACCTAAAGCTAATACAATTGGAGAATCAACAATTGCATTTTTATCATAAGGTTCCTTCAATTTTACGATTTTCATCTATATCCCTTCCTAACTTAAATCTATCATTCTCTCAGATTGATATCTATTTTTTTCTTTATTATATTGATAAATACATCTAATTCTATCATCATAGAAAAGATTCACTCTATCGTAATTTTCTTTAAAAGTATTTACGGATAAAAAGCCTCCATTTTTCACTATCTTCCATTGTTCTAATTTCAAATCATATCTTGGTAAATCTTTAACAGCATAATCAATAGGATATAATGATTCAGATAATTTATTTTCATGTGCTAATTTTTCTAATTGTGATAATGACTTCGCCATTCCAATTTGAAAGCCACCACTTTTAAGCCTTGTCAAATCACTCATAACAGCTGGAACACCTAATTTTTTTCCAACATCTACTGCTAAAGTTCTAACATATGTACCCTTACCACAACCGACTTCAAAATATATAGTTTGCTGTCCTTTTTCTTTATCAAATTTTGAAGGGAAAATTTGTTTAAAATATTCTATATGAACTCTTCTTTCTGGAATATCTACTTTTTCACCAGCTCTAGCATACTCATATAATTTTTTACCGTTAACTTTTATAGCAGAATATATAGGCGGAACCTGTATTATATCACCTATAAAACTAGACAAAATTTCATTTATTTTCTCATCTGAAAATGGTTCAGAAAGTTTTACTTTCGAAATTACTTCGCCTTCCAAATCTTCAGTAGTAGTAGCAAATCCCAATGTTATTTCGCCTTTATATACTTTACCTGAATCCATTAAATAATTAACCACTTTTGTAGCTTTTCCCACACAAATCGGTAAAACACCATCAACTTCAGGATCTAAAGTTCCACTATGTCCTATTTTTCTAGTCTTAAAAATTTTTCTACATTTTATGACAGCATCATTACTAGTCATTCCACGTTCTTTATACAAAGGTAGAATTCCATCCATTAAAAATCCCTCCAAAAAAGAGAGTACGATTTAACAACCATACCCTCTTAAATACTTTCTTAAAAATACTAAAATTTATCTGTACTGTGAAGTTTTCTAAGAAGCTCATCGATATGATCTCCATATTGAACAGACTTATCACGTTCAAATTTAATTTCAGGAGTTACATAAATACTTAAACGATGACCAAGTTCGCCTCTAATCAAACTAGTTGCTTTATCCAAACCAGTTTGCACCTTTTTCTCATCAGAAGCCTTATCTGATAAAATACTATAATAGATAGTAGCATGTTGTAAATCACCAGAAACTTCTACACCTGTAATAGTTACATCTTTAACTCTTGGATCTCGCACTCGTTTAAGTAAGATATCATTTACTTCTCGTTGAATTTCTTGAGATAATCTTCCTACACGAAAATGTTGTGCCATAATTTCCTCCTGTATAATAAAGATTAATCAACTGGAACTTCTTCCATAATGTATGCTTCAATTTGATCTCCAACTTTTATGTCATTATATTTTTCAATCATCAATCCACATTCATATCCTTGTTTAACTTCTTTAACGTCATCCTTGAAGCGTTTCAAAGAAGCTAATTTACCTTCATAAATAACAATTCCATCACGAATTACACGTACACCACTATCGCGGCGAATATACCCATCAATAACATATCCACCACCAATTGTACCTAATTTTGAAACTTTGTATGTTTGGCGTATCTCTACTTGTCCTGTAATCTTTTCTTGATATTCAGGTTCTAACATACCCTTCATAGCTGTTTCAATTTCATCAATAGCTTTATAAATAACTCGGTGTAAACGTATATCAACATTATCTGATTCTGCTTGTTGTTTAGCTAATGGTGTAGGACGTACATTAAAACCAACAATGATAGCGTTAGATGCTTCTGCTAATGTAACATCACTTTCATTTATGGCACCTACTGCTTGGTGAATAATATTTACACGTACACCTTCAACATCAATCTTCTTAAAACTTTGTGCTAAAGCTTCAACAGATCCTTGAACATCAGCTTTTATAATAACTCCAACTTCTTTTAATTCTCCTTCTTTAAGAGTATCAAATAAGTTATCTAGAGTAACATGATTTGTTTGACTACGTTCTTTCAATAAAGCTCTTTCGGCACGCTTTTCACCTGCAGCTCTAGCAGTCTTTTCATCCTCAAATGTAATAAATCTATCACCAGAATCCGGTACTTCATTCAACCCTGTAATTTCTACAGGTGTCGCTGGTGTAGCTTTTTTAATATCATGTCCACGAGCATCCACCATTGTACGTACACGTCCAAATGTATTACCCACAACAATTGGATCACCAACATGTAACGTACCTTGTTGAACTAACAATGAAGCTACTGAACCTTTTCCTTTATCCAAACGGGCTTCAATAACAGAACCTGCCCCTCTTTGGTTTGGATTAGCATGTAATTCTAACATTTCTGCTTCTAAAAGAATCATATCTAATAATTCATCTAAGTTCTTACCAAATTTTGCAGATATCTCTACAAAAATTGTGTCTCCACCCCAGCTTTCAGGAATTAATTCATATTCCGTCAGTTGTTCCATTACATGGTTAGGATTTGCACCTGGTTTATCAATCTTGTTAACAGCTACAATTATAGGTACACCTGCAGCTTTAGCATGATTAATAGCTTCAATAGTTTGAGGCATAACACCATCATCAGCAGCTACAACTAAAACAGTAATATCTGTAATATCAGCACCTCTAGCACGCATGTTAGTAAATGCAGCATGTCCTGGTGTATCTAAGAAAGTTATAATCTTATCATCATGTCTTACTTGATAAGCACCAATATGTTGTGTAATACCACCAGCTTCGCCTTCGGTAACATGCGTATGACGTAATTTATCAAGTAAAGTTGTCTTACCATGGTCAACATGTCCCATAATAGTAACTACTGGAGGACGTTTTTCTAAATGCTCAGTGTTGTTTTGTTCTTCTTCAAAGAACTTATCAATATCAGACACATCCACTTCAACTTTTTCTTCTGCATTAATACCATAATCAGCAGCTAAAAGTTCAATTGTATCTTTATCTAGGGATTGGTTCTGGTTTACCATTACCCCCATCATAAATAGCTTCTTAATAATTTCTGCAGGTTCTCTATGAATTTTTTTAGCAATATCAGCTACATTCATCCCTACAGTATAAACCAATGTTTCTGGCAATGGCTTATTTTTTCTTGGTGGAACAGGATTTCCCTTCTTAAAATTATTATTACGTTTATTATTGTTATTACGTTTATTTTTAAATTTATTATTAGAACGATTATTTCTATTATTACGTTGTCCGTTCTTTGCATTATTATTTTCTTTCATACTACTACCAGACCGCTTTCTATTATTTTTATGCACATTCTTATGATTATTTTCGTCTTTACTCCCTGTACTACTTTTTTGTACCTTTTTGGAATGAAAATTATCTTTATTTTTATTATGTTGTATGTGCTCTTTTTTCTTTGCTTTTAGACTTATACTTCCACGAATTTTATTCTGTTCATTTTCATCTAATGCTGACATATGGTTTGTAACTTTAAAATCATATTTTTTAGCAATTTTTATTACTCTCTCACTACTTATACCTAACTCTTTAGCCAATTTATAAATACGTTTTTTTACCATATTATCACGCTCCTAATTTAGTACCCTAACTTCAGAAGCCCTATCGCATTAAAATAAGAATGAACAATAAATTAATCAGATAATAGTTCTTTCATTCTATTTGCAAATCCAATGTCATTTACAGCAATAACGGAACGTTTTTGTCCAATAGCTGAACTTAACTCTTCTTTTGTGAAAGACTTACATAAAAATACATTGTAACTCTTACACTTATCAGTAAATTGTTTCAATGAATTTTTTCCGCTATCACTAGCAACAAAAACAATATTAACTTTGTTGCTTCTAATTCGCGATAAGACTAATTCTTGCCCTGTTACTAATTTACTAGCTCTTCTAGCTAAACCTAATAAATTTAATACCTTTATCCTATTTTCCATTACCAAATAATTTTGCTCTTTCTACTTGATGATCAACATATGCAATCAATTCATCATAAAAATCATCAGAAATACTAATACCAAAAGTTTTATCAAAAGTCTTATCAACTTTTGCTTTTTTTGCTACATCAACATTTAGATGGATATATGCACCTCTACCAGATTTTTTCCCAGAAGGGTCTATGCTTACCTCGCCTTCCTTATTTTTAACAACACGGACTAATTCCTTTTTAGGTACCATCTCACCTGTAACAATGTCTTTTCTCATAGGAATTTTACGTTGTGCCATAATTATTCCTCCTCAATCATATTGGAAGAAGAGTCTGACATCAATTGATCTTCATCATCAATATCATTATTATCAGCTTCCACGTTATTTAAATCAGCAGCATCGCTTTCTGATTTAATATCAATTTTATAACCTGTCAATCTTGCAGCTAATCTTGCATTTTGTCCACGTTTACCAATTGCTAAAGACAATTGATCATCTGGTACAACAACTGTACAAGCATGCTCATTTTCATCATCAAAACGAACGTCTAATACTTTAGCAGGATTCAAAGCATTAGCAATGTATTCTGCTGGATCTTCACGCCATTCAACAATATCCATGTTTTCACCTTTTAGTTCATTTACGATAGCTTGTACACGTTCACCTCTTGGTCCTACACATGTTCCAACAGGATCTACACCATCTTCATTAGAACGAACAGCTACTTTAGCACGATCACCGGCTTCTCTAGAAATTGAAACTATTTCTACAGTACCATCAAAAATTTCTGGAATTTCTTGTTCAAATAAACGTCTTAACAAATCTGGATGAGAACGGCTTACAAATACTTGAGGTCCTTTTGATGTGTTTTCAACTTTATAAATGTATACCTTAATTTTATCATGTGACTTGTATTCTTCACCTGGAATTTGATCTTGACGTGACAAAACAGCTTCAATTCTACCTAAATTAACGTAAACAAATTTATTATCTCTACGTTCTACTTCACCTGTAACAATTTCTTGTTCATATTGAACATATTCATTATAAATAACTTCTCTTTCTTCTTTACGAACACGTTGCATGATTACTTGTTTAGCAGTTTGTGCTGCTATACGCCCAAAATCTTTTGGTGTAACTTCTTCACGGATAGTATCACCAATTTCATAAGCTCTATTAATTTCAAGAGCAGATTTCAAACTAATTTCTAACTGAGAATCATACACTTCATTTACTACTTCTTTAACAGCATAAACATGGATATTACCTGCAATCTTATCAAATTCAACTTCCACATTTTGAGCTTGACCATAATTACGCTTATAAGCTGAAACTAAAGCTGCTTCTAATGCTTCAATCACAATTTCTTTCTTTACACCTTTTTCAACTTCTAAGGCATTTAATGCGTTTAGTAATTCCTTACTCATTGTTCTATTATCTCCTTAATAATTATTAAAATTTAATTGCCAAACGAGCTTTTGCGATTTTATTTCGATCAAAAGTCTTAGTTACTGTCCTTGTTTTTACTCTATATTCCAATGTCAAAGTTTCTTTGTTTAAATCAACCATAGTACCTTCATAAACTTTTTGTCCATCAATAGCTTGATAAAGAGAAATATGAATATACTTATTTAATGCACGTTCATAGTCTTTCTCTTTCTTTAAAGGCCTTTCAGCACCTGGTGATGAAACTTCTAGATAATAAGCTTGTGGTATTGGATCTGGGTCACAACTATCTAATTTTTCACTGAGTTTATCACTCACCAAGGCACATTCTTCAATGTTAATTCCATTAGGTTTATCAATATAAACTCTTAAATACCAACTTTTTCCTTCTTTTACAAATTCTACATCAACTAATTCAAAATGATTTTCATCTAGAATAGGGGTTACCAGATTAGTTACTGTTTCAACAACACTACTCACTTATGAGCCTCCTTCAACTAAATTAAAGCAATACTTCAGCAGAAATAGAACCAAAGTAAACTATTCCAACAAAAAGAGTGAGCATTTCTGCTCACTCTTTACGAGTTATCTAATATAACTTAGTTTAACATAGCTAAAATTAGAATACAAGAATTAACATTGCTCTGTTTTTCTTATTATACTGAGAATTTCTAAGTTTATTTAGTAGTTAAAATAAGCTTAATTGATTTTCATCTGGTAAATCATCCAATACATGATTTTCTGTCATAAAATCAATCAATGATTGAGATACTTTTCCCCTCTTACTTAGATCTTCTTTTGAAATAAATTCTTGTTCCTCTCTTGCAGCAACAATTTGCTTAGCTACGTTTAGTCCTAAACCAGGGATTGCTGTGAAAGGTGCCAATAATGTTCTTCCGTCTTCTTGAATAGTCCAGTTCTGAGCATCAGACTTATTAATATCTACCATACTAAAATCGAAACCTCTTTCTAACATTTCGTTAGCAATTTCTAATACTGTTAAAAGATTTTTCTCTTTAGTTGTTGCTTCATTTCCTTTTGAATTTATGAGTTCCATCGCATTTTTTACAGCTTCTTTTCCTCTAGACATTGAAACCAAATCAAAATCATCCGCACGTACTGAGAAATATGCTGCATAGTAAACAAGGGGATAATAAACTTTAAAATATGCAATTCTTAGTGCCATCAAGACATACGCAGCAGCATGTGCTTTAGGAAACATATACTTAATTTTTAAGCATGCTCCGATATACCACTCAGGAACATCTGCTGCTCTCATATCAGCTTGCCACTCATCTGGTATTCCTCTACCTTTTCGTACATGTTCCATAATCTTGAACGCTTTATCAGACTCAACACCCATATGAATTAGATCCATCATAATATCATCACGACATCCTATAACGTCTGGCATTGTTACAGTCCCATTTTTTATTAATTCTTCTGCATTTCCCAACCAAACATCTGTACCATGTGATAATCCTGAAATTTTTAATAACTCTGCAAATGTTTTTGGATGGGTCTCTTCTAACATTCCTCTAACAAATCGAGTACCAAATTCCGGAACACCCAATGTCCCTGTCGAAGATTGAATCTCTTCAGGAGTTACACCCAAAATATCTGTTCCTGAGAACAAAGCCATAACTCCAGGGTCATCTGTAGGGATAGTTTTAGGATCTATTCCAGATAAATCTTGTAACATCCTTATCATCGTAGGATCATCATGACCTAAAATATCTAATTTCAAGATGTTATCATGAATCGAATGAAAATCAAAGTGAGTTGTACGCCAAGCAGCTGTTAGGTCATCTGCTGGATATTGTATTGGAGTAAAGTCATAAATATCCATATAATCAGGAACAACAAGAATTCCTGCAGGATGTTGCCCTGTAGTTCGCTTTACTCCAGTAGCTCCCTTAGCTAGTCTATCTATTTCAGCACCTCTGAAATTTTGTTCAGTATCTCTCTCATAAGCTTTAACATAGCCATAAGCCGTTTTATCAGCTACCGTACCAATTGTTCCAGCACGATAAACATTATTCTCACCAAATAAGACTTTCGTATAATTATGTGCAATAGGTTGATAGTCACCAGAGAAATTTAAATCTATATCTGGAACTTTATTTCCCTTAAAACCTAAGAAAGTTTCAAAAGGTATATCTTGTCCATCTTTTATTAATTCTGTACCACAATTAGGACAGTCTTTATCCGGTAAGTCGTAACCAGAACCATACTCACCTTTTTCATAAAAATGCGTCCACTTGCATTTTGGGCATCGATAATGTGGTGGCAATGGATTAACTTCTGTAATACCTGTCATTGTTGCAACTAAACTTGACCCAACAGATCCTCGAGAACCTACTAAATATCCATCTTTGTTAGATTTATACACTAATTTTTGTGAAATTAGATAAATTACCGAAAATCCATTACCAATAACAGATTTTAATTCCTTATCCAATCTCTTTTGAACTATTTCTGGTAAAGTATCACCATACCAGGCATGTGCTCTATTCATAGTAAGATCATGTATGTCTTGCTCTGCACCTTCCATTTTAGGTGTATAAAGTTTATCTTTAACAGGAGTAATTTCTGAAATTTCATCTACTAACTTATTAGGATTGGTTACCACAATTTCTTTTGCTATATCTTCTCCTAAAAAGCTGAATTCTTCTAACATTTCATCTGTAGTTCTAAAATGTACATCTGGTAATTTTTTTAATCTATTTAATGGGTTAGCTCCTGCTTGAGAATGGATTAATATCTTTCGATAAATTGCATCCTCTTTATTCATAAAATGAACATCTCCAGTAGCAACTATTGGTTTATCTAGTTCGTGGGCTAATTTGACCATATTTGTAATAATTTCTTCAAGATTATCATTATCTTTAACTAATTCTTGTTCTAATAATGGTTCATACAACGGCTTTGGTTGAACTTCTAAATAATCATAAAATTCTGCTTTTTGCTTAGCAATTGTATATCCCTTCTGCATCATTGCTGTAAATACTTCTCCATCAGCACAAGCAGACCCTACTATAAGTCCTTCACGATATTTTTCTAAAATTGAACGTGGTACTCTTGGAACTCTATAGAAATACTTAACCATAGATTCTGAAGTTAATTTAAAGAGATTTTTTAGCCCTTCTTGTGTTTTTGCTAAAATTATTGCATGCGATGGATGCTCGTGTTTATACGCATCATTTTCTCCAACATGCTTATTAAAGTCATCATGATATAATATTTGTTTCTCTTCAGCATCTTTTAACATAGCATAATATATAAAACCAGTAGCTTCAGCATCATATATAGCTCGATGATGATGTTCTAATTTTATATTCAATTTTTTAGCTAATGTATTAAGCCTAAATCCCTTCATTTCAGGATATAAATATCTTGCTAACGGTAATGTATCAATCCAAGGTTCCTGTATCATTTCCATATTATGACGTTCGTATCCTGTATTCATGAAATCTACGTCAAAAGTAGCATTGTGTCCTACAATAATGCAATCTTTACAAAATTCTTTGAATAACCTAAAAACTTCTTCCTCACTTTTAGAACCTCTTACCATGTCATCAGTAATACTTGTTAAATTAATTGTAGTCTGTGAAAGAGGATGACCGGGATCAATAAATTCTTCAAACGTATCAATAACATTTCCTTTTTCCATTTTTACAGCAGCAAGTTCTATTACTTTATCATATTGTGCTGACAAACCTGTTGTTTCAGTATCAAAAATAACATATGTTGCATCTCTCAAGTTTTTGTGTTGCTCATTATACGCAATAGGAACTCCATCATCTACAATATTTGCCTCAACACCATAGAGAATCTTGACATTATTTTTTTGCCCAGCAGCATGTGCTTCAGGAAATGCCTGTAACGTCCCATGGTCTGTAATTGCAATAGCTTTATGTCCCCACTCCGCAGCTTTAGATACGTATTCTGTAATGCTATTAGTAGCATCCATCATACTCATATTAGAGTGAAGGTGTAATTCAACTCGCTTTTCATTTTCAGGGGCCGTATCTTTTCTACTCTCATGTTTTATTTCATTCAAATCATATGCATTAATAACTAGGTCTCTCATATAGTTATCTTCTTGAACACTTCCACGCACCTTAATCCAGACACCAGAATTTATAGCATCGAACATTGCTTCATCTTCTTCAGTTCGTGAAAACTTCTTAACGACAAATGATGAAGTGTAATCTGTAACTTCCAGGATTAATAATTTTCTTCCTGAACGTAACTCTCTAACTTCTTTGTCGAACACGTAGCCTTGAACTGTAACTGAACGTTCTTCTTCAGTTATATTAATCATTTGCGTAATTTCTTGATCAGGTGAAATTTTCTTTCCTAGTTGGACCGGCCCTTCTATACTAGGAACTTCTGCTTTAGATTTTTCTCTTTGTTCACTTTGTTTCTTTATGGCTTCTACAGCTTTTTGAGCCAATTCGGCATCGCTCTTAGCTTTCTGTTCTTTAATATTCTCAATTATCTCCTGAGCCTTAGTTTCATCAACTAGAGTATTAACTGAAAATTTAGGAAACCCTATCTTGTGATATGTTGATTCTAATGGACCTAAAGCTTGATCTACTAAAAAACGTTTTACAATTTCATTTTCTGCCAGTAAAATTACTCTATTATTATCTAAATATGGTACTTTACTTCTGGAAAGTTCTTGTATAAATGATGATTGAATACCACTATTAAATACAACCCATTTCCAATAATCTCCTAACTTTTGATTCGTTATAATGGGATTTTTTGTATGCAAAGTGATGTCAACTTTGGCAATATCTTTAAACGCTAACTGTAGTTGCTGATAAAATTGGTAAAATACTTCATATGGCAGTATATCTTCTATCTGTAAATGAAAATTCCAAACTTTACTCTCTACATGAACTTCAACTTTTTGAATTTCTGCATTCGTAAATACCTCTTCAAACCCATGTTTATTTTCCCAATTAATCTGTCTTAATAATTTCTTAAATAGATCTTGTTTATTGGTTTCCAAAGAAGTAGCTCCTTTCCCCAAATTCTTAATTTCAAAAAAATAGTAACTGAGAAAAATTTAACACTTAATCTCAGTCACTTCAAATAAAAATATTAACTAATCAGTAATTGTTTCATTAAAAAGTATTTTTACAGAATTTAATAACTCTTCTAACTTAACTTCAATCTTTTCTCCATTTTGACGAAGTTTAATTTCAACAATTCCTTCATCTGCTTTCTTACCAACAGTTATACGAATTGGAAGTCCAATTAAATCTGAATCTGCAAATTTTACTCCTGCGCGTTCTTTTCTATCATCAACTAACACTTGATATCCTGCATCTTCTAACATTGCAGTAACTTTTTCACTTAGTTCTCTTTGTGTATCATTTTTTACGTTAACAGGAACAACATGAATATCAAATGGAGCAATTTCGCGAGGCCAAGCAATACCATTTTCATCATTATGTTGTTCAACTATTGCTGATAATAAGCGTGAAACACCAATTCCATAGCAACCCATTCTCATAGGAACTTGACGTCCATTTTCATCTAATACATCTGCACCCAAACTCTCAGAATAACGAGTTCCTAATTGGAAAATATGACCAATTTCAATCCCACGTGTAAATTTCAATACACCTTCGCCATCTGGTGATAGTTCTCCTTCTCTAACTTCACGTAGATCTAAAAATTCATCAACATGATAATCTCTATCAATATTAACGTTTATATAATGGTAACCATCTTCATTGGCACCTACACTAGCATTTATCATTCCTTCAACATCTAAATCTGCTAGTACTTTTAGATTTTCATCAATTCCTACAGGTCCTAGAGAGCCGAAGTTTGCACCTAAGAATTTTACAGCTTCTTCTTCTTCAGCTGGACGTAAATCAATAGCTCCTAAATGATTCTTTAATTTAACTTCATTTACTTCGTCAATACCTCTCATTAAAACAACAACAGGTTCGTCATCAGCCACAAATAGTAGAGTCTTAATTTCATTTTGAGTATCTGTTCCCAAAAATTCAGCTACTTCAACAATTGTTTTGGCATTAGGTGTAGCAACTTTTTCCAAATCTTTTGGAGTTTCATGAGATTGTTTAGGTATTCTCAAATTCTTTGCCATCTCAATATTAGCTGCATAATCAGACGAATCAGAATATGCAATTGTATCTTCTCCAACTTCAGCGATGGCTTGGAATTCTTTTGATCTATTTCCTCCCATTGCGCCTGAATCAGCAATAATTCCTCTAAAATCTAGCCCACAACGTTCAAAAATTCTTTGATATGCTTTGTCAGTATCATTAAAAACTTTTTCCATACTTGCATCATCAACATGGAATGAATAACCATCTAACATCAAAAATTCACGACCACGTAATAAACCAAATCTAGGTCTATTTTCATCGCGATACTTCATTTGAATTTGATATAAATATAGTGGCAATTTTTTGTAAGATTTTATTGCATCTCTTACAATTGTTGTGAAAGTTTCTTCATGAGTTGGTCCTAAAATAAAATCTCGTTCATGACGATCTTTTAATTTAAACAAAGTAGGACCGTAAGTTTCATAACGTCCTGACTCTTGCCATAACTCTGCTGGTACAACTGCAGGGACTAGCATTTCTACTGCATCAATTCTATCCATTTCTTCACGAATAATATTTTCGATTTTCTTCATTACTCGATATGCAAGAGGTAAGTAAGCATACATACCAGCTGTTATTTGTTTGATATATCCCCCTCTTAGCATTAATTGATGACTGACAACTTCAGCATCACTTGGAATTTCTTTTAATGTTGGAATTAACATTTGTGATTGTTTCATTTTTTTACTCCTCTCTGAAAACAATATCCATCTTTAAATCATTAATTATACTAATGTAAAAAATATCTTTGAATATCATTCCAGGTTACTAAAATCATTAAAATCATTAAAAAACCAAATCCTACCAAAGTAATTATACCCTCTTTTTCTGGATCCAAAGGCTTTCTTCTGATTGCTTCTACTACATTTAATAGCAATTTCCCACCATCTAACGCAGGTATTGGCAATAAATTTACAATACCTAAATTTATAGACAAAACTGCCATTAAATTCATAATACTCAAGATACCATAATGAGCAGCTTCACTCGTATAAGAGTACATTGCTACAGGTCCACCCAAATCATTCAAACTGAATCCCTGTGTAAACATTTTACCTAAAACTCCTATGATACTTGTTATTATATACCAAGTTTGAGTAAATCCATATGACAAAATTGCAACAATTGATTTATCATAATGGACTTTTGCCATAACTCCTATCATTCCAACTTTTTTACCATTCTCAATTTGAACTTTAGGTGTTATCTTTATTTTAATAATTTTATTTTTTCTATCAATTTTTAAAATAATTTTTTTATTCCCATTTTTTTGGATTTGGGCGGAAGCTTCTTGCCAAGTAGTAGTTTTTATATTATCAACAGCTATTATTCGGTCATTAGGCTTTATTCCTGCTTTCTGTGCAACCGAATTTTCTTGGACCTTTCCTATTTGATTATCTGTAGAAGCTACTCCACCTTGCACAAGTGCGATCACTAGAAAAGCTACAATTGCTAAAATAAAATTATTCATAGGGCCTGCAAAGTTTGTAAGCATTCTTTGAATAATTTTAGCTGACTGAAATTGGACATCTTTAGGTGCAATTTGCACTTCTGTTCCATCATTTTCAATTATGCATGCATCATGATCTACTTCATATACTTTTAGTTCTGAATCATTACCATTCTCGTATCCTTCGATCCACAACTTATCTTCTAAATCCCAATCAGAAATTTGAACAGGAACACCTGAAATTAAAGTTTTTTTGTTACTTGTATTAATTTTTACTACTTTATTTTCATCATTTATTAACAGGCTAACTGTCATTCCTTTTTTCAGAGGAACATCATCTTCCTCGGCGCCTGCCATACGCACATATCCACCTATAGGTAATAATCTGATTGTATATGTAGTACTATTCTTTCGATAAAACCATAGTTTAGGCCCCATACCAATGGAAAATTCTCTTACTAAAATTCCTGCCTTTTTTGCAAAAAAGTAATGTCCAAATTCATGTACAAAAACGAGGACTCCAAAAACAATAATAAATGCAATTATTGTGATAATCATTTAACCATCCTCTCTTAAACCTTGCTAAATTAACCCAACGAAATGCATTAAAGGTAAAACTAACAAAATTGAATCAAATCTATCTAATATTCCACCGTGTCCTGGTAAAATTTTTCCAGAATCTTTTACTCCATAATGTCTCTTAAATGCTGATTCAATTAAATCACCAAATTGAGCACCAATTGATAGAAATACTGTTATTCCTAACATAGTTAAAAAGCCGTATGGAAAAACACCTTGCTTAAAGAAAAGATAGATTCCTACGATAATGACAGCACTCACTGTACCCCCAATTGATCCTTCCCATGTTTTGTTAGGACTAATATGAGGAGCTAACTTAGTACGCCCAATTTGACGCCCGATTAAGTATGCGCCACTATCTGTAATCCAAGTAATCAAGAATGCGTATAAAATCATCCATAAACTTTCTTGGCGAGCATAAATCATATAGTGAAATCCTAATCCTGAATAAATAGCTCCTAAAATTATAGCTCCCACATCATCAAAGGAAAATCTATTACGACTAACAACTGTATATCCTAGTAATACTAGCGTGAAGAAATAGAATCCACTATAAAAAATTCCATTTGGAAAAAAATTGATCCAATTACTTGGTACTAATAGGCAAGCTACTGCCATAAAAGCTACTATTGCCTCAGGTGAAATTAAAAGTTTTCTTTTCATAGTTAAGAATTCTGACATTCCCACTAATCCCATTGCTACTACTAATATACTAAATAAATTTCCTCCCACTACTAGTAAAGGAATAAAAATCAGCAATGCTATGACTGCTGTAATAACTCTCTGTTTCATCTTTATTTTTTCTCCTCTTTTAATCCGCCAAATCTTCTATCTCTTGTTTGAAAAGTATAAATATTAGCCAATAAATCTTCTTCTGAATAATCCGGCCATAATGTATCAGTAAATACAAATTCACTGTATGCCAATTGCCATAATAGGAAATTTGATATTCTTTCTTCTCCACTCGTCCTAATTAACAAATCAGGATCATTGTATGGAGCAAGCTTTCCAGTCATTAAATTAGCATCTACTACTTTTTCAGTTATCTTTTCTATCTCTAATTTATTTTCACTTACTTCACTAGCAATGCTTTGAATAGCAGATACTAATTCAGCACGACCACCATAATTTAACGCAAAGTTTAAGATCATTCCTGTACAATTTGAAGTTTGTTCAATTGCATCATAAACAGCTTTTTGAGTTTTTTTAGGTAGCATATCTATATAACCCATAACATTTACTCTTACATTATTTTCAATTAATTCAGGAACAAAAGTATTGAAAAACTTGACCGGTAAATCCATAAGAAAATCCACTTCTTTATCAGGACGTTTCCAATTTTCTGTAGAAAAAGCATATAACGTTAGGACTTTAACACCTAGATTACTCGCTACCTTAGTTATATTTTTTACAGTTTCCATTCCTTGTTTATGTCCTGCTATTCGCGGTAAGTGTCTTTTCTTAGCCCAACGTCCATTTCCATCCATGATAATAGCTATATGATTAGGAATTAGTTCTCTTTTTAATTTATTCCTTTTTTCGTCTATATTTTCTTTTTTATTAAAAAAATCCAACATCTAAATTCACCTCCATAATGGAAATATACCTCTAAATTACTATAGCAGCTTTTTTTTAAACAATAAAGTTAATATACAATAAAAAAAGGGCAAAGTAACAAATCTTTACCCTCGTGATACAATAGTCTATTGCAATTATCCTTCGAGAACTTCTTTTTCTTTGTCCTCTGTAATTTTATCAATATTTTTAATAGATTCATCTGTCACTTTTTGTGCTTGATTTTCTAAATCTCTTAAATCATCTTCTGTTAAGTCACCATTCTTTTGAGCTTTCTTCAAAGCATCCATCATATCACGACGAATATTTCTAACGGCAACTTTTCCAGTTTCAGAAACAGCCTTTACTTGCTTTGCTAACTCTTTACGACGTTCTTCAGTTAATTGTGGAATGACTAAACGAATTGCTGTTCCATCATTCATTGGAGCAATTCCTAAATCTGATGCCATGATAGCATGTTCAATGTTCTTCAAAGAGGACTTATCATATGGTGTGACCAACAATACACGTGCTTCAGGAACTGAAATCTGTGCCATTTGATTTAAAGGAGTAGGAGCTCCATAGTATTCTACATTAATTCTATTCAATAAACTGGCATTAGCACGTCCTGCACGGATATTTCCTAATTCTCTTCGTAAAGAGTCCTCTGCTTTCGTCATTTTTTCTTGTGCTTCTTTAATAATAGGTTCTGTTATTTTCATAATTATTTTCCTTCCACTGTTGTACCAATTTCTTCGCCTTCAACAACCTTCTTAATGTTTCCTCGGTTATTCATGTTGAAGACCACTAAAGCAATATTGTTATCCATTGATAATGATGAAGCTGTAGTATCCATAACACGTAATCCCTTATTAATAATATCCATATGTGTTAACTTAGTATACTTTTTAGCTGTAGGATCAACTTTAGGATCCGCATTGTAGATTCCATCTACTCCATTTTTAGCCATTAAGATTACTTCTGCATTAAGCTCGGATGCTCTTAATGCAGCTGTAGTATCTGTTGAGAAATATGGTGAGCCTGTACCTGCTGCAAAAATAACAATTCTTCCTTTTTCTAGATGACGAATTGCTTTTCTACGAATATATGGTTCTGCTACTTGTCTCATTTCAATAGCTGTTTGAACTCTTGTAGGAACTCCAACTGACTCTAGACTATCTTGAAGTGCTAAAGCGTTCATAACAGTTCCCAACATGCCTATGTAATCAGCTTGTGCTCTCTCCATTCCTATTTCAGCACCAGCTTCACCACGCCACATATTTCCGCCACCTACGACGATAGCAATTTGTACACCTAAATCATGAACTTCTTTTATTTCTTCTGCAACTTTCAAAATTTCGGGCGGATTAATTCCTTTTCCTTGATCACCAGCAAGTGCTTCACCACTCAACTTTAGTAATACACGTTTATACTTGATGTCAGACATGTAAAATTCCTCCCAATATTTATCATAATTCATTCTATAAAATTTTATCTCTTCTAAAACTTCATTTTACCATACTTATCATAATGATAGTAGGTCCAAAAATAATTGCTACTTATTTTTTATTTTTAAATAAGTTCTTTAAATTTCTTTTAATAACTTGGAAGAAAGTTAATGAACGAACCATTCTATCTGCAGGAACATATTCTCTAATTGCTCGCAATACTTCTTTAGAATTTTTGGCAGAAAAAGTAAACATACCATTTTTTTTAGTTCTCAAAGCAAAGCGTGGTATCCATTTCCCTTTAAACATCACAGAAGCTATAACTACATCCACTTCTTCCCATGGAATTTGGATATATTTTCTAACATCTCTATCATTAAAAAATTCAAATCCCTTATCACCTATCATTATCTTTCCATAATCAGATAATCCCATATAAGACGTACCTGCCATTGTTAAATCTACTTTTGTATTAATTGACTGAACCATAATTAAATTCAACCCCACTTTTTACATTATTGTACTTATTATATCAGAAAACACCTCGTAAATGCTTACAATAATGGAATTATTACTTATTTTTCATGATCCAATAAATATTTCTTCCTATCTATTCCTCCAGCATACCCCACTAAATCTCCTTTACTACCTATCACTCTATGACATGGAACTATTACTAATAATTTATTTTTTGAAACTGCTCTTCCAATTGCTTGTGACGAAATATTCTTTTCACCAAAAATTATTTTGCCTAATTCTTTATATGATATGGTAGATCCATAGGGTATTTTTAATAATTCATTCCATACTTTCAATTGAAATTCAGTTCCTTTAAATTTAATTGGTAGATCTTTAATTAATGGCTTATTTCCTTTAAAATAGTCATCCAACCATTGTACTGTTTTTTCTAACACCACATTACCAATATTTTTTTCTTCATTTTCTTCCTCATCACTAAAATAACATTCTACTAAAGAATATCCATCAGATTTTAAAACTATATTTCCGATTGGTGAATCATAATTCATTTTATACATGCATATCACTCCTTAAAAAAAAGCAACACTAAGCGGATGATAAGATAGCTACCTATACTATCTTATCATCCGCTTAGTGTTGCTAAAACTATTATTATAAATAAACATCTATTTACTTAATTTTAATTACTGGCTTATGCTTCTTTTTTCTATCTATACTTAATTTATCAATTACCGGTTTATTATTTACTATAGTAACTTCTACTGTATCTTTTTTTATTGAAATCATAGGCTTACTCCTCTCTTTCATAAAAAAACTAGCTTACTAACTGTAAATATATAGCACTCAATAAATTAGACTATTTTATTAAGCAAATATTAAGAAATGATTAATTTTTAAATTCTATACTAATTAAAATAACATATATAAAAAAGATGAATAAGTCCACAAAATGACTTATTCATCTTAAAGTTCACTAATACATTTCTAAATATTGATCTCTTTCCCACTGTGAAACTTCTTGACGATAAGCATCCCATTCTAAACGCTTTGCTTCTAAGAAGTTTTGATATAAATGTGGTCCCATAGCATCTTGAACAACCTTATCTGTCTTCAATGCTTTTAATGCATTGTGCAATGTTGATGGTAAATCTTGAATGTTATTTGCCTCACGTTCTTCATCATCCATTGCATAAATATTTCTATCAACAGGAGCTGCTGGTTCAATTTTATTACGTAATCCATCTAAACCTGCTTCTAGTAATGCAGCTACTGCTAAATATGGATTAGCAGATGGATCTACTGAACGTAATTCTAAGCGAGTTGAATTTCCTCTTGCAATTGGAACACGAACCAGTGGTGAACGATTATGTCCTGACCAAGCCACATAAACAGGAGCTTCATATCCAGGTACTAAACGTTTATAAGAATTTACAGTAGGATTCATAATAGCAGTAAAGTTACGTGCATGTTTCAATACGCCACCCAAGAAGTAGTATGCATCTTGTGATAGTTGTTCTTCACCTTTAGTATCAAAGAATGCATTACCGTCTTTATGGAACAATGACATATTTAAATGCATGCCTGAACCGTTAATTCTATCTAATGGTTTTGGCATAAATGTTGCATGTAATCCATATTTACGTGCAACAGTCTTTACAACAAGTTTAAATGTTTGAATATTATCACATGCATGCAAAGCATCCGCATACTTAAAATCAACTTCATGTTGTCCAGGAGCTACTTCATGATGGGAAGCTTCTACATCAAATCCCATATTTTCCAACTCTAACACAATATCACGACGACAATTTTCACCTAAATCAACAGGAGCTAAATCGAAATAACTTCCCTTATCATTTAAGTGGATTGTTGGACGTCCAGTTTTTTCATCTAATTTGAATAAAAAGAATTCAGGTTCAGGCCCGATATTAAATTCTGTAAAGCCCATTTCCTTCATTTCATCAAGTACTCTAATTAAATTATTACGAGGATCTCCTAAAAATGGTGTGCGATCTGCATTATATACCTCACAAATTAAACGAGCAACTTTTCCATGTTCTCCACCCCATGGAAAAATCATCCATGTTGATAAATCTGGATATAACCACATATCACTTTCTTCAATACGTACAAAGCCATCAATGGATGAACCATCAAACATCATCTTATTATCTAAAACTTTATCTAACTGACTAATTGGAACTTCAACATTTTTAATTGTTCCATATAAATCAGTAAACATTAAACGTAAGAAACGTACATTTTCTTCCTTTGCAATGCGTCGAATGTCATCTTTTGTGTAGTCGAATTTTACCATCTTTTATTGCTCCTTGTCGGGTTGTTAATTTAAAGTGAACGGTTATTACGCAAAGAAAAATCATTATCTTTCATGAAACCACCAGCAGATACAAACTCATCACGTAAAATGCGTCGAACATCAGCATCTGTTAATGTATTATGTTTATCAGCTTTTTCTTGTTCTTTTTTAGCTTTTTCTTCATAAATATGCTTAATTCCCGCCATATTTATTCCTTCACCTAAAAAATCTTTAATTTCTAAAAGCTTATCTATGTCATTCAAGGAATACATTCGCCTATTTCCCGCATTACGTTCAGGTATAACCAATTCTTGTTCTTCATAGTATCTAATCTGGCGTGCAGTAAGATTTGTTAGTTTCATAACAGTTCCCATAGGTAAAACTGCAAGTGAACGTCTAAGCTCTTTTTCTCGCATAATCCAACCCTCCTTTAAATTACGTGTTAATGATATCAATAAGACAGACAAATGTCAATATCCCATGTAATATTTTCTTACACGAATTTTTTATTTATAAAATGTTTCTAGCACCGCTTTAGTTATAGCAATTTTTACATGTGCATAAGTTAATCCACCTTGAATATATAATGTATATGGTTCTCTTAAAGGACCATCACTTGATAATTCTATTGTGGACCCTTCTGTAAAACTTCCAGATGCCATAATAATTTTATCTTCATATCCATCCATATAACTTGGAACTGGTTCAACATATGCATTCATAGGAGAATTATGTTGTATTGCTGCACAAAATTTGACCATTGCATCAGGATTACCAAAATTAACCGTTTGAACCAAATCTGTCCTAGGCGCATCCCAGCTAGGTGATACATCCATTCCCATTTCTTCTAGTAATGCTGCTGTATAAATCGATCCTTTAATTGCCTCTCCTGTCACATTAGGAGCCAAGAAGAAACCTTCGTAAAAATCTCTCATAAATGGATATGTGGCACCTTCATTCTTTCCTGCTCCTGGAACAATGAGCCTTGCACCGCATCTATCAATAAGATCTTTATTCCCAACTAAAAATGCACCTGTTTTTGCAATTCCACCACCAGCATTTTTGTATAGGGAGCCAGCCATCAAATCAGCTCCATAAAATGTTGGTTCTTCAGTCTCTGTAAATTCTCCATAACAATTATCAATAAAAATTATCGCTTGAGGGGCATATTTTTTTACAAATTTTATCATCTCAGCTATTTCAGAAACAACGAAACTATCTCTTGAAGAATAACCTCGCGAACGTTGTATAGCTACCATTTTTATCGAAGAATCTTTTTGTAAATCTTCCTTCGCTCTTTTATAATCTACTTTCCCATTATCTAAAAGTGGTGTGTAAGAAAAATTAATTAGATGTTCTTCCAAAGTTCCTGGATTATTTCCAGCTACACCTATAACTTCTTGAATAGTATCATATGGCATTCCTGTTAAATAATGCAATGTATCATGTGGACGCAACACTCCAAAAAATGCAGTTGAAATGGCATGGGTACCAGATGTCAATTGCGGTCTAACCATAGCATCTTCAGTTTTAAAATAATCAGCAAACATAGCATCAAGTTTATCTCTACCTATGTCATCATAACCATATCCTGTTGAACCAACTAAGTCTTCCTCAGCGACATGATGCTTCCTAAATAATTCTAATACTCTTCGCTGATTATTTAATACTATTTCTGTTATATCCTCTAATTTTGAAGATATTTTCTCATCTACTATCTCTATTTTATTTTGTAAATCTTTAGGTAAATCTTCTGACCATTTACTCATTATCACTTCACTCCTTAATATTTATATCCAATCATCAATTAGTTTATATATTTTCTTTATATCTTCAGGGTTATTAACTAAATCAAACCAAACTACATTCATTTTATTCCTAAACCATGTCAATTGTCGTTTAGCATATCTACGTGAATTTCTTTTTACTAGTTCAATAGCTTCATCTTTAGATATTTCACCATCAAAATAAGGATAAAATTCTTTATAACCTATTCCTTTACCAGCAGGTAGTGTAGCTCCGCCTAAATCATATAGGTACTTTGCTTCCTCAATCAATCCAGTTTGAATCATTATATCTACTCTTTTATTAATTCTTTCATATAGGGTACTTCTTTGAGTATTCAATCCTATTAATAATGGCTCAAATTCCTCATTACTTTCATCATGTTGTTCAGAAAAAAGGCGTCCAGTTTGTTCAATAACCTCCAAAGCCCTTATCACTCTTCTAGAATTATTGATTGGAATTTTCCTAGCAGCTACTATATCTAATTTTGCTAGTTCTTCCCACAATCTTTCTTTTCCATTTTTTTCCATAAAAAGTTGCCACTTTTTTCTTCTTTCAATACTCAATTGATCAAAAGTATCTCCACCTAAACTATAACCATCTAAAAGTGCTTGCAAATAAAAGCCTGTCCCACCAACGATGATAGGTATATTATCATCATTAGCTATTTCCTTTATATCTTTACGGCAGTTATCTATAAAGTCAGCAACAGAAAATCTTTGCTGAACTTGTAAGATATCTATCATATAGTGCTTTATATCTTCCATTTCATCAGGTGTTATCTTTGCTGTTCCTATATCCAAATTTTTATAAACTTGCATTGAATCGCCTGAAATAATTTGTCCTTTATATTTCTTAGCAATATCAATTGATAAAGCTGTCTTTCCTACTGCTGTTGGGCCAACAATCACAATAACTTTTTGTGTCATACTATCTTCCCTTAATTATCTTTTTATAAAATTAGTATATCATTATTACTTAAATTATAACTATTTTCCTGGATATTTTTATCAATATCATTCATAATGTATATAGAACCACTTCGAAGGAGGTACTCAATATGAAAAAATTTAATTTAGGTTTCTTACTAGGTGTTACAACAACATTAGGTGCTTTAGCTGGTGCTGTTTTTACTTTTAAGAAAAATGTTGTTGAACCAATTGAAGAAAAAGAAGCTATTTTAGAAGAACATCGTCGTCGTGCTTTACGCAAGAGTCGTTCTGCACATCAAGGATAAAAAATAGTAATTGTCTTATATCAAAATAGCAGCAAGCTAGATTTATTAGCCTTGCTGCTATTTTTATTATTAATATTTGCTCTTCTTCTTTTTTCCATCCCAACGATCATAGCCTGATTTTAATATATATAAATCTCTAAAACCGTCTTTGTACAATTGAACAGCTGCTCTTGTAGCAATTGTTCTTCCAGTTTCATATAAATATACTGGCATATCTTTACGGAGACTTGATTTATAGATTTTAAATTGGCTATATGGCATATTACGTGCTCCTAAAATATGTCCCGCATTAAAAGTGTCAGGTTCACGCAAATCTATAACTTGAGCTTTTTTCATTCCCTTTTTAAATTCTTCATTATCAAGCATGGTAGATACTCTCTTCCCAGAAATGTAGGTATATAACTGCATTCCTAGAAGATAAGCTACTAATAAAATTAGAATAATGTTTACCCATGCCCATACAGAAATATCAGCCAAAAACATTGTACTAAGACCTCCTTAGCTGTAATTATTAAAAAATATTAACTACTTATTAAATTTTAAAGCTAGTGAAGCTGCACCTATAACTCCAGCTTCATTTCCTAATTCAGCAAGTTTTAAAGTAGTTGATTTTTTAACTGAAGGGAAAGCAAATTCCTTAAAGTAACTATCAACCTGATCTAATAAGAACTTACCCGCTGCAGAAACGCCACCACCAATTACAATATATGATGGATTGATAAGACTACCAATATTAGCACAAGCAAATCCTAAATAGTAGCAAACACGATCCACAACACGTTCAGCTAAAACATCGCCATCTTTTGCTAAATCAAATACTATCTTAGAACTAATATCTTGCCCATCATCTAACATTTTCTTTAAATCAGATTTTCCAGCAAATTCTTCAGCCATATCACGTGCAACACGTACAACACCTGTTGCAGAAGCATAAGTTTCTAAACAGCCATGATTTCCACAAGTACACAAATAGCCATTTGGTTGTACATTTATATGACCAATTTCACCACCAGCTCCAGCTCCGTGAACCATTTCACCATTAGTGATGACACCACCACCAACACCTGTACCTAATGTAACAAATGTTACTTCATCATCATTTTCTCCGGCACCTTTCCAGCGTTCACCCAATGCTGCTACATTGGCATCATTATCTACAGCAAACTTCATACCAGTGCCCTTTTCAATTTCTTCTTTTAGATTTTGCTTTTCTTTCCAGTTCAAGTTAAATGCTGCTTCAACTGTACCATTTTCAATATCTACTGTTCCCGGTGTACCCATTCCAATTCCAACAAATTGTTCTGGCTTCATATCATATAAATCTAAATGATGATTAATTGATTCAACAATATCAGGAACAATATGTTTACCATCGTCTAAAATATTAGTTTCAACACTCCATTTTTGTTGAATTTCACCATCTAGTGTCAAGATAGCAAATTTAATTGTTGTACCGCCTAAATCAACACCAATTAACTTCTTATTCATTCCTCATTCTCCTTAATATTAAATTTTACAGGTGACTTAGCTCTTTTTTCTTCAACACCATGTTCCCGATTAAGAACTAACTTTGCTGACAAAAAAGTTTGCTTGTCAATTACTCCTGCTTTATATAAATGATCAAGTTCTAGAGCCATTAACTCAATGTCCCACATACGTTTCCCAACATATACAAAAATTCCAAAATTTTTTAATAATTGCTGTACATCATATAACGTTTTCATGCTCTATCACCTCAACTTTTAATTATACTTGAATTGTACTTAACTTGTAAAACCCAAATTTAAGATTATTAAATTTATAAAAAGTAAAATCACAAAACTTACAATTCTTTTAACTTTAGGGACCCTACCTAAATTAGGAACCCCAACGACATAACCTAAAAGAAAACCACTTACTAATCCACCTAAATGTCCTGCCAAATCCGAATTACCAAACATACCAAAAAATATATTCAATATTACTAATAGAAAAAATTGACGAGACATAGTTTGTAAATATGGATTTCTTCTGAAAGATTCTCCCAACATCAAAAAAGAACCGAACATACCAAACAATGCTGTACTAGCACCTGCAGAAATACTACTAAAATTAAATGCAAAACTTGCTATATTCCCACAAATTCCACTTACTAGATAAATTATTAAGAACCTTGTCTTTCCAAAAATATTTTCTAATAAAGTTCCTAAAAAATATAAAGTTATCATATTGATAAGTAAATGTTGTAATCCTATATGAATAAACATAGGAGTTATCAAGCGCCAATACTGACCATTGATAATATAAGGGGAATACTTTGCTCCAAAACGCACTAAATTAGCAATATTTTCTGTTCCACCAAATAATGTCATTACTATATACATTACTATATTAAGAATAATTAACGTATAAGTGATACTAGGTTTATTTTTTAAATATTGCAACATAAACCGCACCTCTTTATATTCTTATTTGATTAGTAATGTAAATATCAAAACTATCAACATCCCACTGAGGTTCTTGGAAATATCTACTTCTATCAACAAGTGCTACCTTATTTCCACGATAATCACTTAAATACTTATCGTAAAATCCTCCACCGAATCCTAACCTTGCTCCATTTTCAGCAAATGCCAAGCCCGGGACAATGATTAAATCGATATTTTCTTTATTAACATAATTCTCACTTTCAGGTTCCAAAACACCAAATTTAGTTCTTACTATTTTGACATCAGGAGTTAATTCAACAAACTCCATCATTCTATTTGGCAAAGTCTTAGGTACTAAAACTTTTTTATTTTGTTGCTGAGCAGTTGAAATTATAGGAAAAGTATCTAACTCAAAATCTTCACTCAGTGTAATTGCTACATTATCAGCTTTTTCCCACTCAGTAGTTTTAAATAACTCTTTATACAGATTTAGTTCATCTAACTTTTTTTCCCAAGTTTTACTTAATTTCTGTAATTTTTGAATTTGGTTTTTTCTAAATTCTTTCTTATTCATTGACATTGCATCACCTCATGTCGTACATAAAGAAAAAAACAACAGGATTTTTTCCTGTTGTTATTTTGTTTCACGATGTAAAGTAACTTTGTGATCACGTGGGCAATATTTTTTCAATTCGATGCGATCAGGATTGTTACGTTTATTCTTGCTTGTAAGATATGTTTGTTCATGACATTCTGTACATTCTAAAGTAATATTTACACGCATGTTTTAAACCTCCAAACATGTTTTAGATTTCAAAAAGACATAACTTTATCTTCGACGTTTAATATAATACCATCTTTTCAAACCTATTTCCAGTTTTTTTTATTATTTGTTAAGGAAATTAACTTGACACTATTAACTTATGTTAGACTATTCATATTCTTGTAAGTCACTTAATTCTTTTTCCTTATATTCTAATACATTTTGATATGATTGAACTTTAACAACTAAATCATTATATACGGCAGTTATCTTTGCTACATCTTTTTCATTATTAATAAGCTTTTCCTTTAATTCTTCAATCTTTTGATCAATCCCATTATATTCTTTTAAATCGTCTAATATAGTCTGTATATTTTCTTGAATAGTTTCATAGTTTACTTTCAAAATATTCAATTGTTCACTATTTTCTAACTCTGATTTATTATATTTTTCTACTTGTTTTTCTTTCTGACTTAAATCAATTTTAATAGAATTCAATTCAATTTCAGTTGCAGTGATAGCTGCTTTGCTTGCTTCAAATTTATTTTCTTCTCTTCTTAAAAGTCCCTTATTCTTTATCCACTCTTCACGTACCAATTCTGATAAATTGTTTTTCCCTCTTAATCTATCTTGTAGTACGCTAATATTTTTATTCAAAGAATTTAAATCATCTTCCAATTTCATAATCCCAGTCATATCAGGACCCTTTTGGGCATTTTGTAACTCTTCTTCCAACGCTATTTTATTCTTATTTTCATTTTCCAATTGACTATTAAGATCACTTAATTTTATTAAGTTTCCAGCTTGCTCAGCCTTTAATTCGTTGATCTTTGCTTCTATATTTTTCTTTCCAAAATCAGATATGACATATGAACCATTAGCTTTTATATTGTTATACGCGAATTCAAAGTGAATAGCTAAATTGTTATCAATTCCCACAGCCATATAGTGTGTACTATAGTCTTTGCTTTTATTTAAACCAAGCAACGTTTCTAAATGGCCAAAATTATTTTTAGTGTCATTAAATAGAAAATCAACTAATACTCTATAAATCACAGTCTTTAAGTCAGCCATAGTCATTTCATTATCACTAAATTCATTAAAATACTCTTCACCATTAGCCAATTCTTCATCCTTGCTATCATAATCCTCAAAAACACTTGGAGTTTGGTTCCATAGATCTGACAATCCTTCAATATCATGTCCTAAACCTAATTTATTACTTTTCTGACTGTAAAAAGTTTGCCAATTATCCTGATTATACCTATCTACCACTGCTTGTGTGAACTGTATAGAATCTGGAGTAACCTCTATTAACCTACTTCCCATTTTTTCTCGTAATGGATTTAATAAACTTGCTACAAATGTTGAGATTTCTATTAATTCTTGCAATGTAAGCTTTGTTACATCTGAAATTTTATTCTTATCATCAATTTCTGAAAAATTCAACTTCTTATTATTAAGTTCTAGGCCTGGAGATATTATATCTGCTACTTCTTCACGAGAAATTTTTCCATAATTAAAATTTTCAAAGAGCAGTTGTGTGTAGTCTTGAGGTATCCTAATTTGCGGCAATAAGTCTATTTTATTTTTTTCTTTTTCTATTGCAATTGCTAATTTAGATAATATAGATTGTAATTCATCCCTTTGCTTTTGAACTGTATCTATATTTTCCAAATTCTTATCTATTTTTTTCTGTACTTCTTTGACTAACTTATCCGTAGTTGGTAACTTATCTTTTTCTTTTTCTAACTGCTTCTTCTTACTAGAAATATCGTTTTTACACTGAGCTATATCTTTTTCTGTACTCTCTATTTCTTTTTTCTTACGCATCCAATCTTCATAAGAAATCTTTACTTTTCTATCAGCACGTTCTACATCTCTTTTTATTATTTCTGAACTATCTTTAGCATTAACTTGTTTTTTTTCAATGTTGCTAACTTCTTCTTCTACATTATTTAGATCTTTTTTGGCTTGAATCAATTTTCTATGATTATCATTCCACTGTAATTCCGTCTCGTGTAAAGATTTCTCTACTCTTTCTAGAGATTTTTTATTTCTCTCTAACTCTTCTTTCTGACTCTCTTCACCTTCATTTGAAATTTTTTCTTTTATGTTAACTAATTTTGCATATTCATTTTGTAATGATATTTGTAAATTTAATAAGTTGTCTAACTCTGACTCTTTTTCATTTTTTAATTCTGTGAATTCAACTATATCTTTGTTTAAATTTTTGATTTCATCTTTTAAATTTTGTTGAGGTTTTTGGACCTTATCTTGTGCGTCTGCTATGTCATTCTGTACTATTCCTTTATTGTCCATTACACATCCGCCTCTTTCTTCCCAGCAAACTAAAATATACTACCCTTATTATAATAAAAATATTGCTCTTAATATAGTTACTTTTTAATTTTTTATCATATTTAAAATATTTAATAAAAAATACCAGTAAATTCCCACATTTACCAGTATTTATAGTTTATTTTTTTATATTCAACGTTTCACTATTTAAATCTAACCTAATAAAAATTTCACCTATTTTTTCAGCAAAATCTCCTATATATAGTATAGAATCTTTCATAAAGATATTTGATTCACTATATAATTGATATAGTTTTCGATTTGTTCTTTCTCCCGTATTTAAAGCTATTGCATATGGTAATAATTTTTCCCAAAAATTTTCATCACCAACATCATTCAATTCTAGCTTTTCTATATTGCGTAAACTTCGATATAAAATCTTTAATCTTCTCAGTTCTATAAATATTTCAGGTTTATATTTATAAACATTAATAAATATATATATCAAACTTATATCATTAACAATAAGAATTGTAGCTATAATTATCCCTAACCACTTAGATACAATAAAAAATAAAATTACTCCTACTAGATTGAATAGTGTCCAGTATATTAACCATTTTTTAGTAAAATAACCTTTTAAATTACGTTTATGTTCCAGTTTAAATAGATTATCCACTTCTTCTTTAATTTTCCCTTGCCATTGCTTATAAGTTTCAGTAACTTCTGAAATTTTCATAAGATTGACAGTTTCCTCTATTTCAGATAACTTAATTTTATTGTCAGAAGTAAGATTACTAAATAATAATGTATTCAATCTATTATTTTCTATAAATTGTTCATCTTTAACTTGCAATTCGTAGTCATATATAGTCTGATAATTTTCAGTTCTTAGTGGATTTAATACTAGATCACCCTTATTTATTAAGTCTACTATATATGCTGCATAAACATTTCTGTTTGGCTTTCGTTTAGGAAATAAAATCGATCTAACATATTTAACCGATATGTTAGGAATATCAAATGAATATTTTGTAAACTTAAGATAATTTGATAAAACTAAATTTCTAGATAACACTCTCCAACTGAATATTCCCATAATTGTCATAACAATTAATAATATTGTTATAGAAATATATTTTCCAGTATATTTTATTTTACTATTCCTCTTTACCTTATCACTATTTTTATATTCATATCTTGCAATACTACTTTCTGTTGGAATAGGGGTTTTAAACATATTGTTAGTGTTATAGGCAAATAGATCTTTAGAACATATTAGCCTTAAATGTAAACTCTTATTTTCGGAAAGACTATTCAAATTAAAATTCACTTTTCCATTTTTCTTACTAGTCGTTATTTTACCATTGGTTGTGCCTCTCACCCATGCTCGTAAAATTTGTGGATTTTTTTTAGGTAAATCAAATGTTATATCAATATTGCTAAACTTATGTCCCCAATTACTCAGTATATTCCAATTTAATTCTGAAATATTACTATTACCATAATTTATAATCGCATTTGGTACATTATATGTTAGTTTGTATGTAACTCTCTCATTTTCAACTGGTTGATATATTCTTACTTTTACTTTAGTATTTGTTTCTGCTAAATCAGAAGTGACAAAATATTTACCAGCATTCATCTTGGCCTCTTTAGATATATCTGCATTAGTCCCTTTTTTTAATAAGACTTGCTTGTTATTTTTAATTTCATACACTTCCACATTATTAATCGTATCTACATCTTTTGGTAATGCTTGTGGAATAACTAATAAGTCATACTTACCATGAATATTATATTGTACACGTGTCGATACTCCTATAGAGCCATCATTTTTTAATTGAATATTAGAATTATAATCTTCAATATCGTAGTGTCTTTTGTTAATATTTTTAATAACTAAAATTATACTCAATACTAATATTACTAATAAGCAATATTTCCAATTCTTTTTGAAAAGACTTATAACTTTTTTTTTCAAATTCGACACCCCTATCATAAGAATTATGACAAAGTTTCAACCTGTTGTCTACTTTAAAAAAATATTTCTTAATAAAAAAGTCATTATGTTTCATAAACACAATGACTTTTGATTAATTTGCTGGATTAAATCCATTAGGGTAACGTTTATTTAACGTTTCGATGTTTTCTTGCGCTACTTCATCAAAGGGTATATCTGCCCATTCTGCAATTTGTGATAAATACCAAAGTACATCCCCAAGTTCATGTACTAATTTTTCTTTATCTAAATCTTTTCCTTTAAAAGTATACGCCTTAACTAAATCAACAACTTGTCCTGTTTCCCCAGCTAATCCTAATGCACAATTTGTAAGAACTTGCTCATTTCCATATAATGTTCGATTAGCCGCTTCTTGATATTCATTAAATTCCATAATATTCCTCACAATTATTAATTAACTTTGGTAATACTTTCAATCCAATTCCAAACTTCATCTTTACCTATCTTATCAACAGCAGAGAATAAAATTAGTCTATCATTTTTTGTCAATTGTAGTTTTTTTCTAATTTGACTTTCACTTTTATTTCTTTTGCTTTTTGGAATTTTATCTATTTTCGTTCCTACAACTAATACAGGTATATTGTAATAATGCAAAAATTCTATCATTTGACAATCTAATTCTGAAGGTTCATGGCGAGCATCTACTAAACTGATAGCTCCCTTTAGCTCTTGTCGAGTAGAAAAATATGTTTCTATCATTCTAGCCCATTTTTCTCTTTCTTTTTGTGAAACTTTAGCATATCCATAACCTGGTACATCAACAAAATATAATAAATCCTCGATATTGTAAAAATTCAGCGTTTGCGTTTTTCCGGGTTGACTTGACGTACGGGCATAATTTCTTCTATTAATTAATGTGTTAATTAATGAAGACTTTCCAACATTGGAACGACCAGCAAGTGCTACTTCTGGCAATTTAGCATCTGGATATTGTTCTGGTCTTACGGCACTAATTGTTAAATTGACGTTATGTACTTGCATTAAATAATACCACCTTAATCTAAATTATAATAATAAATAAGGAAGTGACTGACTTACATCTACTCACTCCCTCAAAAACTAATTACTTCTTACCATAATTATTCTTCATTGCATTCATCATTTGATGCAATTTCTTTTCAGATGGTTTTTGTCCCATTTGAATCATCATAGTACGCATCATTTGTTCATTAATAGGTGGATTTTTCTTTAAATAGTCTTCCATGTACTTTCGAGCAGCAAAAAAACCACCAACAAAGCCTAGCACAGCAGCAATAATGACAATAAGCACCCAAATACCTGTACTCATCTATAAGTTCTCCTTCCTCTAATAAGATTAACCTATCTAATAATTTAAAAAATTAATCTTACTTTTTAACGCTTATTATATTATATCATTTGTAATATTACCTATCAACGCTTACACTAAGATAAATTAATCATCTCTTAGACCACGTTCTCTTTGAATCTTTTTTACCTTTTCAGGTGTTACTTCTTTACCATTTTTATCATATACTTGTAGCATTTCAATATGGCTTCTAAAATTTTCTCTAAATAAAGAAAGATAGGTTTCTCGTAATTCTTTTTGTTCTGCTAACTCTTCAGATGTTAGGCCTTCTTCTTTTTTCTTTTTAGAAAGTTCATTTATTCTATCTATTAACTCTTGTGGAATTCCTTTATTATCAGCCAATCGTCTCACTCCTTTGTGATTTACTCTATTTGACATATTATCAAAAAGCTTACAAAAAGACAAGTTATAAACACGAACGTTAGTTTGACGTTCTTAATAATTCTATGCTATAATCAAGTTATTATATTAATATTGGAGTGTCTAGAATGACAAAATCAGAGAAACGTCAACATGATATTCTTCGTTATATATTTTCACATGTATCTGATAGTGGCTACCCACCTACTGTTCGTGAAATTTGTAACGCTGTTGGTTTATCATCTACTTCAACCGTTCATGGACATCTTTCTAAGCTTGAAAGTAAGGGCCTCATTAAACGCGATCCTACTAAACCTCGCGCCATTGAAATTACTTTAGCAGGCTTAGAAATGTTGGATGAGTTACCTAACAAAACTCAAATTCCCATTGTAGGTACTGTTACTGCTGGTGAACCTATTTTAGCAGTTGAAGAAAATAGAGATTATTTTCCTCTACCACCTTATTTTGAATCTGCTGATGATCTTTTCATGTTATCTATTCGTGGCGAGAGTATGATAAACGCTGGTATCTTAGATGGTGATCAAGTTATTGTTCGTAAGCAATCTTCTGCAAATAATGGAGAAATAGTTATTGCTATGACTGAAGAGAATGAAGCAACTTGCAAACGTTTCTTCAAAGAAGATGGATATTACCGATTACAACCCGAAAATGATACAATGGATCCTATTATCTTAGAAAATGTAACTATTTTAGGAAAAGTTGTTGGATTATATCGTGATCTTATTTAAAAAGCTAGGATGTATTGTTTTTATACCAATATATGGTGTTACACAATACCAAATCCTAGCTTTTTATTTTGACATTTTAATTAATTCTTCTGCATGTTTCAATGTTAATTCTGTAATTTCAGATCCAGATAACATTCTTGCTATCTCTCTAATTTTTTGTTTTTCATCTAATTCTTTTAATGAAGTTTCTGTTCTACCATCGTTGACAGATTTTGAAATATAGTAATGATTGTCTGCAATTGCTGCAACTTGCGGTAAGTGAGTAATGCATAAAACTTGTGAATTATTTGAAATTTGGCTTATTTTTTCAGCAATCGCTTGAGCTACACGACCGCTAACACCAGTATCAACTTCATCAAAGATAATACTTGTGACACCCATCTTTTGAGAAAAAATTGTTTTTAAAGCTAACATTATTCGTGAAAGTTCACCACCTGAAGCTATCTTAGCTAATGGGCCCATTTCTTCACCTGGATTAGTTTGAATATAAAATTCAACTTTATCGATACCTTTAGAATACAATTTAGAATTATTTAAACATTTAACTTCAAATACAGCTTTGTCCATATATAATGCACTTAATTGTTCATGGATCATTTTTTCTAATTTTTTAGCGCTTTTCTTCCGCTGTTTCGAAAGTTTTATTGCCAATTCTTTTACTTTTTCTAATGCCTCAGATAATTGTCTTTCTTGCTTTTCTGAATTTTGTTCCGCATTTTCCATTTCTCTTAATTCTTTTTCAATTCTACTATGATAATGCAAAATATCCTCTATTGTATCACCATATTTTCTCTTCAATTGGTGGATCAACTCTAATCTTTCCTCTATTTCATTTAACCTTTCTCCATTCCACTCCATTGAATCAAGTTCATCTGAAATATCACGAGCGGCATCTTCTAGACTATAAAAAGCATCTGAAATTTTAGTATTGATTTCTTGAAGATTTTCTGATAAATCTGAAACATCGCTTAACTCATTCATTGCATTTCCTAAATTTCCAACTACATCTATTTTTTCACCAGATAAAATTTGATAACTCAATTCTAAAGCATCATGTATTGCTTGAAAATTATCCAATTTATTTTTTTCTTCGACTAGTTCATCTTCTTCATTAATTTTTAAACCAGCTTCTTCAATTTCTTTGACTTGGAAATTTAGCATATCTAGTCTTTGGGCCCAGGCCTTCACATCAGCTTCTTTTTTTTCCATTGATAATTTTAGCTTACGATAATTTTGATACACAACTTGATATTGATTTCTTAACTGGGATGTTTTTTTATCATATTCATCTAACAAATCTATATGGTTTTCTGGCTTCATCAATTCTTGGTGCTCATTCTGCCCATGAATATCAATTAATGTTTCTCCTACCTTTCGTAAAGTTGCCAAATTTACCATCATTCCATTGATGCGACAAATATTTCTTCCGCCTCGATATAAATCTCTTTGCAAGATTATTTGTCCATCTTCAGAATCTATTCCGTATTCTTCCAAAATGTTGTAAGTATTAGCTTCTCTAGGTAATGTAAATAACCCCTGAATAACAGCTTTTTTCTCACCCTTACGAATAAATTCAGTAGAACCTCTGCCTCCTGCTAATAAGCCCAGAGCATCAATAATAATTGATTTACCAGCACCTGTCTCACCCGTCAATACTGTCATCTTAGGTTGAAATGATATTTGTATTTCATCTATAATGGCGAAATCCTTTATTGATAATTCTTGTAACATATAATCACCCTATATTTATCAGATTTAACAACTTATTCTCCATTTTTATTGCATCTTCTTCTGAGTAAGCAAATATCATGACTGTAGCATCATCTCCTAAAGTCGCAAAAACTTCCGGATATTTTGCTTGTTCAATCAGATTAGCAACTGCAGGTCCACTACCAGGTAAAACTTTAAATACACATAGTTCTCTATTTTGTGCTGAAGAAACATATGATTCACTTAATGTATCACTCAATTTCTTTTCTACATTAATTTCTTTTAGCGTAGGCATACTATACCTATAACTACCAGTTTGTGTTGGCAATTTAACTAGTTGCATTTCTTTCACATCGCGAGAAATAGTTGCTTGCGTTACATTTATTCCACGAGCATTTAACTTTTCTACAATATCTTCTTGCTTATATATAACATTTTCTTGGAGGATTTCCTTGATAAGTTTCTGTCTGACTTGCTTTCTCATTCAGTTCATCCCTCTCTCATATAATTATGCTTTCTTTTTAATATCTAATGTAGCATGAGCTTGTTTCACAATTAACTCAGGATTTACACTAGGCGAAATATTTCCAACACTTTCCTTAGATACCAGATGAACTAAAAATTCAATATTTCCTTCCCCACCAGTGATAGGTGAAAAATCTAATTCAACAACATCGTAATTTTCTTCAGCTGCAAAACTTATGATTTTATTTAGTACTTCTAGATGAACCTTTGGATCTCTTACAATTCCATGTTTTCCAACTTTTTCTTTTCCAGCTTCAAATTGGGGCTTAATTAAAGCTATTACATCACCATTATTTTGAATAATCTCATGTAAAGTTGGTAATATTAACTGTAAAGAAATAAAAGAAACATCTATTGTAGCTAAATCTGGTTGTCCTTTAGTAAAATCTTCTAATTTACTGTATCTGAAATTTGTATTCTCCATAACAACAACTCTGTCATCTTGACGCAACTTCCAAGCTAATTGATTAGTTCCTACATCTAAAGCATAGCTTAATTTGGCCCCTTTTTGTAGAGCTACATCTGTAAATCCTCCAGTAGACGATCCTATGTCTAACATAGTTTTATTTTTTGCATCAACTTTAAATACCTTAAGTGCTTTTTCGAGTTTTAAACCGCCTCTACTTACATAAGGCATTTTTGTCCCCTTAAAATGTAACTCAGTATCTACAGAAATTTTCATTCCGGGTTTATCTAATCTTTCTTCGTTCTCTCCTAAAATTTCGCCAGCCATTACAGCCCTTTTAGCTTGTTCTCTTGTAGAAAATAATCCCTGTTTAACTAATAGTACATCTACACGTTCTTTTTTCATAATTACTTCCTTACTTTAAAATAATCTAACAATTGCTCAAATAGGTCTATTGCAATATCATTATTTGCCATTTCTTTTAATAAATTCTCAGTATTATTTAAAACTTCAACTAAAGCTTCCTTGGTCCCCTGTATTCCTAAAAGAATTGGATAAGTATTTTTATTTTCTATCTCATCTTTATGAACATTTTTGCCTAAAGATTTGGCATCACCAATCACATCTAATAAGTCATCATAAATTTGAAATGCTAAGCCAAAATTCTCACCATATTTTCTTAGTAACTCTAATTGATTATCAGAAGCATCACTCAAAATCCCTCCGGCAACACAAGCATATCTTAACAATGCACCTGTCTTACCTGCATGAAGATGTTTCAATTCTTCCAAATTATATTTTTTACTTTCCCCTAAAATATCATCAGTTTGACCACTTACCATCCCCTGTGGTCCAGCAGCCAAAGCTAATTGTGAGATTAATTTTATTTTTTTATCGTTATCAATATCAGTAAGAGATAGCCATTCAAATGAAGTCGTTAACAAACCATCCCCTGCTAAAACTGCTATTGCTTGCCCAAATTTTTTATGGTTAGTTGGCTTTCCTCTTCTTAATTCATCATTATCCATTTCTGGTAAATCATCATGAATTAATGAGTAGGTATGCAGAAGTTCCAAACTACCTGCCACTTGATAATCACTTTTTGAAATTTTCTTACCTAAAGAATACGCTGAAATTAACACCAATAAAGGTCTTATTCTTTTTCCACCAGCATCAACTGAATATCTCATAGATTCTTTCAAAATTTGATTACTATTCAAAGAATTTAAATAAAGATCCATCTCATTCTCTAATTTTGGGAGTGAGATTTTTTCAAATTCAGTTAAATTACTAATCCTCATTTTCTTTTTCAAATAATTGTTCATCTCCATTATCATCTATTACTTTAGTCAATGTTTCTTCTGCTTGTAGAAGTGTATTTTGTAATTTTTTACTCAAATCCATCCCTTGTTTAAATTTTTCAATTGCTTCTTCTAATGGAATGTCTCCCTGCTCAAGTCTTTTTACTATTTCTTCAAGGTTCTTCATATCTTGTTCAAAAGTTACTTTTTCTGCCATTATTCTTTTTCCTCTCTAATTTTTGTTATTCTAGCTTCAGCACTACCATTTTCAAAATAAAGTGTTACATCATCATTTGGCTGTAATGATTTAACATTTTTTACTGTTTTACCATCTTTTAAAATATAACTATATCCTCTATTCATAACTTTCAATGGACTTAACATATCTAAAGATGACATTAATTTTTCTAATTTATAGCTTTTATCATTAAAAACACCTAACATCCCTAGATGCATTTTTTCTAATAACTGCTGTAAATTATTTTTTTCATCTTTAATTCTAATGCTTGGATTATTATGTTGTAAATTACTTTCTAATAACTGTAATTGTTTTTCATTTTGATAAACTAAATTTTTAAAAGCTTGATTTTTTCTATTAATCAATGAATCTAAATTTTGCGCATACCCTGTATATAGTCTATCTGGTTGTTGCAAAATATATGAACTACATACCTTATCTAAAATCTGTTGATAATTGTATATTTTATTTTTTAGAACTTGTATTATTCTTAAACGATACTGCTTAATCTTCACTATTTCTTCACTCAATACAGGTGTTGCTAATTCAGCTGCTGCTGTAGGTGTAGCAGCTCTAACATCTGCTACTAAATCTGCAATTGTTGTATCAGTTTCATGACCTACAGAAGATATAACTGGAATCTTGCTATCACTAATTGCCCTAGCAACCTTTTCTTCATTAAAAGGCCACAAATCCTCTATTGATCCTCCGCCTCTACCAATAATTATTGTATCAAAATTTCCATCTTCGTTTACTTGTTTTAATCTTCCAACTAAAGAATCAGCAGCATCATCTCCTTGAACAACAGCTGGGAATAAAACTAGTTGTGCAATTGGATAGCGTCTACGTGTTGTAGTAATAATATCTCTAATAACTGCACCAGATGGACTGGTAATAACAGCAATTCTCTTGGGGTATTTAACCAAAGGTTTCTTTAATTCTTCATTAAATAATCCTTCTATTCGTAATTTTTTTACCAGTTGTTCATATGCTTGATATAGTGCACCTACTCCATCAGGTTGCATTGTATCAATAATTATTTGATATCTTCCAGATTTTTCGTATAAATCGACTCTTCCAGAGACCAGCACCTTCATTCCTTCCTCTGGTTCAAACTTTATTTTTGAAAAGGCACTTTGAAACATCATTACACTTATCACAGCATTATCATCTTTTAAACTAAAGTACTGATGTGTAGCTCTACGTCTAAAATTAGATATTTCACCTGTTAAATATACCCTCCTTAAATAAGGATCACGAGTAAATTTAGTATGCAAATATTTTGTCAGAGCACTTACTGTTAAATATTCTTTACTCACCAGTAACACTTCTTTCTGCTAATTCTACTGTTTGTTTCATCAACATTGCAATTGTCATCGGTCCTACGCCACCAGGAACTGGTGTTATATAACTGGCTACTTTGCTCACACTCTCCATATTAACATCGCCTACTAATTTTCCATCACTATTTCTATTCATACCCACGTCTATCACAACAGCTCCTTTCCTTACATAATTTTCATCTATAAACTCATCTTTACCAATAGCAACAATCAAAATATCAGCTTGCCTTGTCACTTCAGCTAAATTCTTGGTCTTACTATGCGCTATTGTTACAGTAGCATCACTATTTACCAACAATGCAGCCATTGGTCTACCTACAATATTACTTCTACCAACAATTACAACTCTTTTTCCTGAAACAGGAATATCATATTCCTTGAAAAATTCCATAATTCCTCTTGGGGTACAAGGTAATGGTCCAGGTATATTCATAAATAGTTTTCCGATATTTAAAGGATGAAATCCATCTACATCTTTTTCGGGTATAATTCTATGGGTTACTTTATTTTCATTTATATGTTTTGGTAACGGCAATTGTACTAAAATACCATGAACAGTTCCATCACTATTTAATTCATCAATTAACCTAATTAATTCATCTTCTTCAACATTTTCAGGCAATCTAATATCTACAGCTTCTATACCTAACGCATGTGCAGTTTTCCTTTTATTTCTTACGTAAACTTGACTAGCAGGATCTTCGCCTACTAAAATTACTACTAATTTTGGAGTTATCCCTTCTTGTTTTAATAAGCTAACTTTTTCAGATACATTAGTTCTTATTTTTTTAGATAACATTCGCCCATCTAATATTGTTGCTACCATAAAAATTCTCCCTTTAAACATTAATTCATAAAATAAATTTTACCATAAATGATCTATCTAATGCGCACGTTCTCAAAATAATTAAAAAAACTAATTATATAATCAAAAATACAGCTATATCAGTGATATAACTGTATTTCATTTTTATATTAAGTTTTGTAGAATAGCATTTACAAATTTATATGACTTATCATCACTGAATTCCTTTGCCAATTCAACAGCTTCATTAACAGCAATTTTACCAGCAACATCACTATACTTAATTTCAAATATAGCTATTCTCAAGATAATCAAATCAGTTTTATTAAGGCGTCCAATGTTCCAATTTTTTCTCAAATATTTAGTAATTTCCATATCAATTTCACTTTGATGATCTAGAACACCATCTACAAGTTCATTCAAATATGATAAATCAGAATCATTGCTATCTTCACCTAGTAATTCTTGATAAATATCTTCACTATTCGCATCTGGATTACTTCCTAATGCAAACAAAGTTTGAAATGCTATTTTTCTAATATCGTGTCTACTCAAGCTCATTATTCGTCACCATTTTCTTCAAACAGGTTGTTAGGATCAACTGTAGGTTCTTCTTTTTCCGGAACCATACCTTGAATATGAACATTAACTGCCGCTAATTCTATTCCAGTCATAAACAATACTTGTTGTCGTACTTTTTCTTGAATTTCATTAGCTACTTTAGGAACAGAGACACCATAATTAAGGAAAGTATATACATCAACAGCTAAATCTGTATCTGTATTACTTAGTTTTACACCTTTACCACGATTTTGACGACCAAGAAGTGCAGAAATATTATTGGCCAATGATCCTCTCATTGAGTAAACTCCATCAACCTTAGCAGCTGCAATCCCAATAATAATTTCTAAAACTTCAGGCGCCATCTCTATTCTACCTAAATCATTTGTTTCTTCGTTTTTTAAGACGATATTATCTGCCATTAAAAACACCTCTTAACTAAGCACGTGAAATGTAAGTACCGTCACTTGTATTAATAGTTAAAACGTCTCCTTCACTAACAAAGAAAGGAACTTGTACTACTAAACCAGTTTCCATTGTAGCCGGTTTAGAACCACCTGAAGATGTATCACCTTTGATGCCTGGTTCTGTTTCTTTAACTTCCAAGTCAACTGTATTAGGTAATTCAACACCTAATGTTTCTGTACCAAACATGATGATACTTACTACCATGTTTTCTTTCATATATTTAAGTTCTTCTTCGATTTGTGAACCTGGTAATTCAAGCTGTTCGTAAGTATTTGTATCCATAAATACATAGTTATCACCATCAGCATATAGATATTGCATCTTTTTACGATCTATTTGTGCTTGATTTACTTTTTCACCCGCACGGAATGTTTTTTCTTGTACAGCACCTGTACGTAAATTCTTTAATTTAGAACGTACAAATGCAGATCCCTTACCTGGCTTAACATGTTGAAATTCAACAACACGCCATAGTTCACCATCTACTTCAATAGTTAAACCATTTTTAAATTCGTTAACTGAAATCATTGTTTATCCTCCTAAAATTATGTTAGCGAAATACATTAAATAAAAGACATAAGTATTCCCATCAATTAGCTACCTATAAATAGTATCAAGAATGAATACTCTTTTGCAAGCTTATTTCAAATTATTCTTAGTTTTATTGATTAAAATAATCTTCTATCTCTTCTGGACTTATCCCTAATTCTACCAAGCCAAATTTTATTAACATATGCCACGCATGTACAAATTCTGTACTTTGATGACTAAAATAGCACTTATTTATCTGTTGTTGAATAATTAAATAAACACTATTATATGATTTACTATGCCATTTAGACTTAAAATTTGATATTTGTTCTTCATTTAATAATAATAGGTAGAGCCATTTCTTTTCATTAGCAATACTTATAAAATATACCATTGTCTCACAAAAATATTCTATAAGTTCTTTTCTATTCTCATTACGAACATTTTCCATCATCTTTGCCAAATAAATATTTAAACCTACATAGAGTCCAGCTACTCTTTCTTCTGGATTTAAAACTTTTGTTGGTAAAAACAACTTAATTTCTCTTCCTCTAACTTTTTTAGCTATTTCATTAATATCCATATAAATTAGACCCTCAGCAAAAATTTATAATTAGAAATATAAAGGATTAGATTGTATTTCTAAACTACTTAAATTATCTAAGTACCATGTACGAATGAAATCATATTGGAACAGTAAATCAAACCAAGATACTTTATGATCATCATCTGTAACAACTAATCCCCACTTATTTAATGTAGCACTACTATCTTCTATTGATTTATCATAAATTGTAACTTCAACACCATTATCCAGTTTCAAAATAGCTTCATTATGCAAGCCTGTTATTAACATAAAGTTTTCTCTCGCAGCTTGAATAAATAATTTATCTAGAGCCGCTTGAGGAATACCTGTATTACCAAATTGATAGAATGTACTATTGGAAGGATCCATAATGTTAAAGTCCACATCAAATCCATAATCTTTTTTGAAATATTCTCCTAAAGCCATTAAATACATCTCAAACTTCTTCACAGTTTCATAATTGTATGTCTTGCTATAATCAACAACTAATAAGTTAGTGATAGCTCTACTATTGAAATGTAAAATTCTTCTTTGGAAGTTAAGATAGAACAAAATTTCACCTGTATTTTTTTCAGTATAGTAAGCCCCACCTTCTTCTGTATTATCTATTCTAAAAGTGAAGTAGCCATTTTGATTTATCCCTGGAAATTCATGATACAATTCATCATTTCTATCGGATGACTGTAGTATAACCTGTTCGTTTTGATGTAACTGTAATAATCTATTTAAAAAGATCAAATAATAATCAGATTGACTATATTGTTGAGGAAAAACTAAATAAGCCGTATCTAGTTGAAATAGAGTCAGTTCCATTGCAGCTCTTAATAAATTTTGGGAATCCGTAGTTTCTATAAGTTCATCCAATAACTCTGTGAACTTCAATCCATTATGTAAACTATCTTTTAGTTGATTGTTATATGAAAGAAGTCTTCCTTTAGTACTTAAAGAGTGTACATCTTCCTCACTATTTTCATAGTTATTAGGGTAAAAGGTAACAGTACCATTGCTATTATTTTTTTCCATACTAATCTACTCTCCCTTTTCTTGCAATTAAATCAGCAATATAATCACGATATAGAGAATTATTATGGTCAATAAAGTTTTCAAATGTACCAAACTTTGTAATAATACTTTGCTTTTCATAGCCTAATAATGTATCTTCTTTCGACAAATTCAAAACTTTTTCTTCATTTTCACGAATCTTTTGATACGCATTATTTGCTGCTTCATCTAAATCAGTTAGTTTTGATAACTCCGACATTAACTTTTGTCTTTGTTCCTTTTGTTTAGATTGCTCCCAGAAACTTACTTTTTCCTGAGATTGTCTCTTCAATTCTTTTCTTATTTCATCTTTACGTTGATCACGACTGTCTTGTCCGTCTATTAACTCTTGTAAAGAATCTGTCTCTTCAGAAATTTTATTAATTTCATCTGTATTATATCTTTTATTCTCTACTTCTAATTCAAATGCTCGAGATAACTTTTCGTATTCTTCAGCATTAAATTTGAATTCGACATTCAATACATCTAATTCACCAAATAAGCGTCGTCCCCACCAATTTCCAAAATAAAATTGAAAACGCCCTACACCTATCTCTTCAAAATAAAAGAAAGGATACATTTCACGTAAATAAGTAATTAACTTTTTACTCAAAAAAGCACTTATTTTATCATGAACATCTAAAATTAAACTTTCATTTTCTATATCTGCTACGCTATGTTTTGCTTTTAAAATTTCTTTGGAGTAGCGTTGACCGTCTATTAATTGATAAACTAATCGGTCGTCTTGCTCGTCAATAGCATCGTTTAAAACCTTTAAATATTCTATTTTGCTTATCAATGAGTTAGATAACTCTTTTGTCGCATAGTCATGGTCTGATAAATTAAATTGGTTTGAATCCGCCATTTGAACTCTCCTTAATAATCATTAATTTTTAAATAAAACTATAATCTTATTTTACCAAATATTCCTTTAGTTCTAAAGCTTGACATAATTAAGATTAGAATAAAAATTATTTAAATTCTATTTTTATATTGTCTTTGATTTTCCTTTATGCCTGTTAAAACAAATTGAGCATCATCCATATCTAAATCTAATTCACTATTATTTTCATAATGTAAGCTCCTTAAATAAATTTTTTCGTACTCTTCGACAGAAATACGTGTTCTTTTTTGTAGAAACTCATTTGTTGTATTCATTAAATATTTACGATAATCCTTTCTCAAAAGCATAGCAAAGAATTCTCCCTGTGCTCCAGAACCATAACTAAATAGACCTAATCTGTCACCAGATTTTAAATCATCATTGTTTTCTAATAATGATAATAGGCTTAAATATAAGGAACCCGTATACAAATTGCCTACTTGTCGATTGTACAAGCGTGAATCTTCAAATCTATGAGCTAATTTAGCTGACACTTTAGCATCTGCATCTTTTTGTGCTTCTCGTAATGCTTTTAATCCCATTTTAGTATATGGCAAATGAAATAAAAGAGCTTCAAAATTATCAATAGTAAATCCAGTCTTATCTTTATAATTACTATAAACATTATTAAAAAAGTCTAAATATACGTTTGATGAATATTTTCCGTCAACTAAAGCCTCGCTATGTCCAAGAGGTCTCCAAAAGTCCATTATATTACGTGATAGATATGTCGAACCTCCTTCAAATGACAATAATTTAGGATTAGCACTAACTAACATTGCAACTGCTCCACCACCTTGTGTTACTTCACCAGGAGTATTCAATCCGTATTTAGCAATATCTGCACCTATAATTAACGCTTTACTATCCGGATTTAACGCAATTTGTGCTTTAGCCATTTGTAACGCAGCTGTTGCACCATAACATGCTTGCTTTATTTCAAAAGTTCTAATATCATCTCTTAGACCTAACAAATCAGCAATATAAGCAGCTGCTGATTTAGAATTATCTATTCCTGATTCTGTCCCCACAATTACCAAATCAATGCTTTCTTTATCTTCATTTGTGAGCATAGATTCTGCAGCATTCGCACCCATCGTAACTATATCTTGAGTAGGTGGAATTACTGCCATTTTACTTTGACCTATACCTATAAGATATTTATCTGGATCCTCATTTCTGGCAATTGCTAGTTTAGTCATATCTACGTATAAATTAGAAGTAAAAAAATTAATTTTATCAATTCCTATATCCATCAATATACACTCTACTTTCAATTAGTTATCTAACTTATGTTATCACGTTTTTTAAGGTTATTAAACGTTCATGTCTTATTTTTTAGTATAATGATAACAGGTGGTGATAAGTTTGAAAAATTATAAGATTATTGTTTTCGGTACCGTCCAAGGTGTTGGATTCCGTTATACAACTAAAGCTATCGCTGATAATATGGGTATTAAGGGAATTGTACGTAACCAAAGCGATGGAACTGTTTATATTGAAGCACAGGGAAATAGTCTATTATTATCGCAATTCATATCTTCTATAAAAGCTCCAAAAAATCCATTTGCTAAAGTTACAAAAATTGAAGTTTCAGAAATTCCTGTAAAAACATATAATGACTTTTCTGTAACTTATTAGTTGTTTAAACAAGCGTTTCACTGTATCCGCTTGTTTATTTTTATATTGAAAAAAAACGTTTAATCAAGTATAGTATTCTACAGAATAAATATGAAAGGGAATTATTAATGAATAAAAATAAAAAATACATACTATTACCTTCATTTCTCACAATCGCTCTATTATTAAGTGGTTGTGTACAAAGAACCAAGGATGGAAAACCCTATGGATTCATTTACGAAAAATTAGCTATACCTACTCAACATTTATTGGAATGGCTATCCGGTGTTCTAGGTGGAAGCTATGGCTGGTCAATCATAGTTATTACTTTCATTGTTCGATTAATTATGATGCCTATTATGATTAATCAATCTAAAAAAGCAACCATTCAACAAGAAAAAATTGCAATGATTAGACCTCAACTTGCTAAAATTCAAGAGCAGCAAAAAAATGCCAAGACTCCTGAAGAGAGAAATGCTGCTAGCCAAGCTATGATGAAACTTTACCAAGAAAATAATATTTCTATGGTTGGTGGAATTGGTTGTCTTCCATTACTTATACAAATGCCTATCTTCGCTGCTTTATATGCGGCAATACAATATTCTCCTGAGTTATCTAAGACAACTTTTATGGGAATTAACTTAGGTCATAGAAGTTTTACTTTTGTTGTGCTAACATTTGTTATTTATGCTTTACAAGGTTGGTTGTCTACATTAGGACTACCTGAAGAACAAAAAAAGCAAATGCAATCAATGATTATTGTATCTCCAGTAATGCTAACTGGAATGACATACATTTCCCCTGCTGGTTTAGGATTGTATTTCTTTATTGGTGGTATTTTTGCTTGCATTCAAACTCTAATTATTAATTTCATGCGTCCTAGAATTCGTAAGGATATTAAAAAAGAGCTGAAAAATAAACCAATTAAAGAAGTTACCGTTGAATCACCTGTAAAGAAGACTGATGATGAAAAGAAAGTAACCTCAGTTTCTAAGGATATGCATGAAAAAAATCGTAAAAGAAACGCTGGTAAGCAAAATCGTAAGAAATGATCAAATATAACTTTTTATATCGAGACTAGAAAAAGCCGCTAGAAATCGCGTTACTAAAAACGTTGATTCCTAGCGGCTTTTAATATAACTATTTTCTAAAATTCATCTAAAAATATGGTTTTCCCCTAGCCTCTTTTTTAACCAATTTCATTCTTAAAGCTATATAAAAAATAAGAAGTATGACTTACTTGCCATACTTCCTATTTTTTATTATCTAAGTCTACCAATGGTAAAGAAATTCTAAATAAGGAACCCTGTCCTTCGACACTCTCAACAGACATAGATCCATGATAGCCTTCAACTAACTTTCTAGCAATTGACAATCCAAGTCCATTACCACCCTTATCTCGGCTACGTGCCTTATCAACTCGATAAAACCTATCAAAGATCTTATCTATATTTTCCTGTGAAATTCCAACCCCAAAATCTTGAACAACAAATTCAACCAACTTACTATTCTTCGAAATTGACATATGAACTTCTTTTCTATCTTGAGAATATTTTACTGCATTATCCATCAGAATAATTAACACTTGTTCCAAATGATTTCTATAAATTTTTACTGGTGTATTATTTTTTAAATCATTATCCAAAACAAATGTAAAATCTGGATGTATCATCTTGAAATTATTGAATACTTGTAATCCTACTTCTCTTGCATCGCTAACTTCATTACCAAATTGCAACTCTACTTGTTCTGCTCTAGATAAATCTAACATTTCCTGAACTAAACTTTTCATTCTTGTTATTTCCTGTAATGATGCTGAAATAGATTCTTCCAATATCTGTGGATCATCCTTGCCCCATCTACTTAATAAGTCCAAATGTCCTTGAATAATCGCCACAGGTGTTCTCAATTCATGCGATACATCTTCTACAAATTGTTGTTGTTGTTGAATGTATCTTTCCATTCTATCAAGCATATCATTAAATAAATTACTTAATTCTGATAGTTCATCATTTTGATTTAGAATCGGAACTCTAACGTTAGCTAAGGAGTCTCTTTCATCATCTGTATTTATTTTACCAATTGTTTCATTTATAAGTTCTATTGGTCTTAATAACCATGCTGAAAGTACATATCCAACTAAAGCACTAGCTAACCCAGCAGTTACACCAAAAACAATAAATATCAATATTAACTTATGTCTAGTAGCATCGTAATCTACTAATTTATTAGTGACTTGTACATATCCAATTAATTTATTACTTTTATTTGAATAAACAGGTCTTCTAACTATATATACAGTTTGTCCATTGATTTTCGTGATTTTTTGTTTATTTTTGCTAGAAAAATCTACTAATACTCCTCTAGAAGCAAATAGCAATTCTTTATTAACACTATAAACACTAATTCCTATATTTTTTCCTGAAGTTGCAGTCAAAACAGAATCAGAATATATTGCTGCTTGTTTCCTATTCTGAATATCATCATTCCAAGAAGAGCTAAGAATATCCCTTACACCAGTATCTGTAAGTGTACTATTAGATTGCGCTAACCTTAAAGTTACAGCATTCATCGCCTCTTCTGAATGTCCCTTTTCTTGTCTTATTAAAAGACTGGAAAAACTTTGAAATAAAAGTGTTGCAAAAACGGCAAAAATTATAACAACACCTAGACCTGTTCCCAACGACCATTTTAAGTTAATCGAAAAAAACTTTTTCTTTTCATTCGTCGTTTCCATATTATCAACACCTTAATTTTTAGGAACGCATTACGTATCCAGTACCACGAACTGTTTGGATATAGCTGTCTTCTCCAGGACGATCAATCTTATTACGTAAATAACGGATATAAACATCCACAACATTTGTTTCTATTTGTGTTTCATATCCCCATACTTTCTTCAAAAGTGTATCTCTAGCTAAAACAACATTTATATTTTCCATCAACGTTAATAGTAGTTCATACTCTCTCTTAGTTAATTCTATGATTTCATCTCCACGTCTTACAACTCTATTTTCCTTTTCAATAGTTAAGTCGCGATATGTTAGTGTTGTTTGTTTATTTCCATTTTGTTCATTTTCTAGCTCTACACGACGCAAAACGGCTCTTAATCTTGCTAGTAATTCTTCAATAGCAAATGGTTTTACAATATAGTCATCTGCCCCATGATCTAGACCTGAAACTCTGTCGATAACTGAATCTCTTGCAGTCATCATGATAATTGGTGTATTCTTCACTTGACGAACACGACGACAAACTTCCAAACCATTTAATTCAGGTAACATTAAATCTAATAAAATGGCATCCCAATCTTCGTCCAGTGCCAATTCTAAACCTTGTCGTCCATTTTTACATACTTCTGTCTCGTATCCTTCATGTTGTAATTCAAGTTCAACAAAACGAGATAAATTTTTTTCGTCCTCAATTATTAAAATTCTGCTCATATACGACACTCCTATATAATAATGACAAATAAATTATATCTTAAATTCTACTCATTGCAATTTTAACATTTTACCACAAAAATGCCTATCATTAAAGTTACACTTAAAACTATTTATAGTAATCATTTCTAATATCATTTAAAAAATATTCTTCTAACAAAAAAATATTATTATTTAGAAAAAATCAATTGACATTTATAAGTATATACCATATAATAATTTTTGTTGTGATGGTCTGGTAGCTCAGCTGGATAGAGCATTCGCCTTCTAAGCGAACGGTCGTGAGTTCGAATCTCACCCGGATCATTTCATAATTGTTAGATCAGGATTTTGTCCTGATCTTTTTTATTTTTAGTTGCAGATTTTGAAGTCTGCAACTTTTTTTATTAACTTAACATTTGTGGATTCCATATATTCGATACATTAAATACTATCGGTTCTGTATTTTGTACTAGCTCTTCATCTAATTTAATTCCACTAACCGTAGCTTGCCCATTTACTTGATAATAATAAGTCCTATCCTCTGATACCGCAACTGCTCTATAAACTGTATACGTCGGTCTATGTGCTTTACTCTTAGGAATTGAAACTGTATCTAATATACCAAATGCTAACGATGCGGCTTCATCGCGTGTTTTAGGCATATCAACAAGTTCCTTTAAATAAGATGCACGAATAAATCTTTGGCTTGGAGAGTAAGATCCTGGTGGTGTCTTCTTGCCACCCAGTTTTCCAGTAGTTACATGAAATTTTCCATATTTAATCGAATTTTCTTTAAATTCATCAGTAAATTCCATATAATTTTCTAATTTTGCCAACTGACGCTCAAATTTAGGCATATTAGTTACTACCCCTAAAGGATTATCAATTATTCTCATTGGGTGCTGACTAGGTTCAACTACAATATTTCGTCCACTCTCATCTGAAAGACTAAAATGTAACTCTGATCCACCATGTTTTGTATTATTAATTACATTACTCATTAGTTCAATTTTCTCTATATTTTCTTCTACTTCAGTTACTGAAGAAAAATTTCCAAGTATATAAGTAACAAATTCATATGCTTCAAGTTGGATTTTATCATCATGCTTATCATCAACCAATTGTGCTCCATTAGAAAATGTCAATTTTTGGGCCATCAACCCACATTCATTAACTCCATCACTTAAATCAATATAATTATTATCTTGAAAACCTCCACCAACTATAGCGTATTTGTTTATATATTTTTTATTATCAAATGCTGATTTCCACTGATATCCCCTGGGAACATACATAGGTTTCACATAAAGATCATACCAATCCATTGTTCTTCCCATAACATGTGTTCCATCTTCAGAAATAACACTAACACTTGTACACATTTCATCACTTCCTTCAAATTACTTTTATCATATAATTATCTCAAAATACAAGTATTTTAAACCAAAAAAAACAGAAGCATATTATAAAATACACTTCTGTTAATATATATTTTATTATTCTAATCCCACGCGTTTAAAAATATCATCTACATGACGTAAATGCCAATGATAATCAAACGCATCATCTAAATCTTCTTTGGATAAACGCTTAGAAATTTCTTCATCTTGCTCTAACAAAGGACGGAATGGAACTTGCTTATCCCAAGATTCAGCAGTTTTTGGTTGAATTAAGTCGTATGCCTCTTCTCTACTCATTCCTGTATCGATTAATTTCAAAAGTACACGTCCACTATAAATCAATCCGAATGTTCTATCCATATTACGTTTCATATTTTCAGGGAAGACTGTTAAATTCTCAACAATCTTTCCAAAACGATGTAACATGTAATCAATCAAAATTGTAGTATCAGGTAAAATTATTCTTTCTGCTGATGAATGAGAGATATCACGTTCATGCCATAAAGAAACATTTTCAAAGGCAGTTACCATATGTCCTCGGCAAACTCTAGCTAATCCACAGATATTTTCAGAACCAATAGGATTACGCTTATGTGGCATTGCAGAAGATCCCTTTTGACCTTTTGCAAAATATTCTTCTACTTCACGTGTTTCAGATTTTTGCAATCCTCTAATTTCAGTTGCAAATTCTTCCAAACTTGTAGCAATTAAAGCCAATACAGATAAGTATTCAGCATGTAAATCTCTTGGTAAAACTTGACTAGAAATTTCTTGTGCTCTAATTCCTAATTTATCACATACATATTTTTCAACAAAAGGATCAATATTTGCAAATGTACCAACAGCACCACTAATTTTACCAGCTTCTACACCTTTAGCAGCATGTTCAAAACGTTCAATATCACGATTAATCTCAGAATACCATCTTGCTAATTTCAAGCCAAATGTAGTAGGTTCTGCATGGACTCCATGAGTACGTCCCATCATAACAGTATTCTTATACTTTTTAGCTTTACGAGCAACAATTTCTTTAAATTCTTGTAAATCTTTACGTAAAATATCATTTACTTGCTTTAATTGATAACCATAGGCAGTATCAACGACATCTGTACTCGTCAACCCATAATGTACCCATTTCTTTTCATCACCTAATGTCTCAGATAAAGCACGCGTAAATGCAATAACATCATGATGTGTTACTTCTTCTATTTCTGCAATACGATCTACATTTATCTTTGCATTTTTCTTTAATTTTTCAACATCTTCATCAGGAATATGACCAAGCTTTGCCCAAGCTTCATCCGCAGCTAACTCAACTGCTAACCAACATTCGTATTTCTTTTCATCATTCCAAATTGCTGCCATTTCTGGACGTGTATAACGTGAAATCATTTTACTCTCCTTTAATCCCATACATGAGTTGATACAATCTCATCAAGTGTTTTATTTATATCATCTGTTAATATTGTAACATGTCCCATTTTTCTATCAACACGAATTTCACCTTTACCGTAATCATGGAATTGCCATGTAGGTTTTTTTGATATCAATTCTTGTGTTTTCTCAACATGTTGTCCTAAAACATTCACCATCACTACTGGCTTTAATAGCTCAATTTTAGGTAATGGCCAATTACATATAGCTCTATTATGAATATCAAACTGTGAAAAATTACATGCTTCTATTGAGTAATGTCCCGAATTATGTGGTCTAGGTGCTAATTCATTTATGTAAATCTCATTATCCTCGCCTATAAACATTTCAATTCCTAAGATTCCACACAAATTCAAACTTTCAGCTACTTTTACAGCTGTTTCTTTTGCTTTTTCTTGTAATTCACTTGAAATTCTAGCTGGTACAATACTTTCATGTAATATCTGGTTACGATGGATATTTTCGCTTACTGGAAATACAGTAATCTCACCTCTAAGGTTTCTTCCTACCATTACCGAACATTCCATTTGAAAATTTATTTTTCCTTCTAAAATGCATTGTCCTAACTTTATAATTTCATCAGCTTCAACTAAATCTTTTTCTGAATTGAGAACTAATTGTCCCTTACCATCATACCCTCCTTCGCATGTTTTTAAGATTGCTGGATAACCTATTTCATTTATCTCTTTTTCTAAATCTGAAAATTTATTTATCTCAGCAAATGGGGCTACTTTTAACCCACTTTTTTGCAAAAAAGTTTTTTCTCTTATTCTATCTTTAGTAATTCTTAATAATTCCGTACCTTGAGGGATTTCTACTTTGCTACTAACATTCTCTAATGCGTTAAGATCAACATTTTCAAATTCATAGGTTAATACATCGGCCTTATCAGCTAGTTCCTCTATTGCATCTATATCATCATAAGGTGCTACAATCTGTTCATCTGAAACTTGTCCCGCTGAGCAATCTGGATTAGGATCCAAGATTATAACTCTCATTCCAGCTTTTTTTGCAGAAAATGACAACATTTGCCCTAACTGTCCTCCACCGATAATTCCAATTGTTTTTCCTTGCATTATCATACTATCCAAGTTGCTCACCGCTCTTTTCTGCATCATCATGCTGTTTTTTTCTAAATAAAACTAATTTTTCAGCTATTTCTTCATCATTAATTCCCAAAATTTGCAACGCTAATAATGCTGCATTCTTAGCACCTGAAGCACCAATTGCTGTAGTAGCTACCGGAATTCCAGCTGGCATTTGTACAATCGACAATAATGAATCCATTCCATTTAATGCACGAGATTTAACTGGGACTCCAATAACCGGTAGTATAGTGTTAGCTGCTACCATTCCCGGAAGATGTGCAGCGCCACCAGCTCCAGCTATAATTACTTTTAACCCTTTATCCTTTGCAGTTTCAGAAAAGACGAACATTTCTTTTGGCATTCTATGAGCTGAAATAACTTTTTTATCATAGTTTACTCCAAAATTTTCTAAAATTTCAGCTGCCTCTTTCATAGTATCCCAATCAGAAATACTACCCATTACAATTGCTACTTCTCTTTTCAAAATTATCCCTCCTAGACAAACATAGAATAGCAAAATGCGCCTTAGATGTCAAAGTAAAATTCGAATTTTATTTTTAAATACGTGATAAAAAACACTCTTATATCACAAAAACACGAACTTTATCATTAAATAATAATATTTTGGAATTATTGCTTTACTTAAGGTAAAATTAAATGTAAGTTTATTTTAACGGAGGAATTACTTTTGATAACTTTAGCTGGAATTATTGGTTCTGGAAAGTCTAGTTTAACAAAATTATTATCTCAAGAATTAAATACTACACCTTTCTTTGAACCAGTTACTGATAATCCTGTTTTACCACTATTTTATAAAGGAAATGAATTGGCAGCAAAAAAAAGAGCTGCTGGCGCTACCGATGTAACCAATCCTTATACTTACCTTTTACAAACTTTCTTCTTAAATCGTCGTTTCAAAATGATAAAAGAAGCTATGCGTGGGGATAACAATATATTAGATAGATCTATTTATGAAGATGCTATGTTCATGAGAATGAATACAGAATTAGGTAATGCAACCCAAATAGAGTATCAAATTTATCAAGAATTATTAAAAAATATGCTAGATGAAATTAAATTAGCAACCCCTAAAAATCATAAAGACTTGATGATTCTAATTAAAGTTTCTTATCCTACAATGATCAAGCGTATTGAAAAACGAGGACGTGAATATGAACAGGTTACAAATGATCCTTCTTTAGTAGATTACTATAAACGATTATTAGAATTCTACGACGAATGGGAACGTACTTATGATAAATCCCCATTACTAGTAATAGACGGCGATAAATACGATTTTGTAGAAAATAAATCAGATCGTCAATTTGTTCTCAATACTATTGCTGATACTCTTTTAGACATGGGAAAAATGTAAACACACTATAGTGTGACATTACAGATAAAAAGGCCCTCAAAATCACATTTT